>OKWQ01000027.1_pt1 | contig 263316 bp, 195 predicted proteins | sample 1607071 | NCBI WGS metagenome assembly OKWQ01 (sample SAMN07501039, study PRJEB24779) | human gut metagenome | reverse complement strand
TTAAGTATCGAAGCCATTTTTATAATTCATAAATATATAACCCTTTTTAAATTGTCTACTTTTTTGGGGGCAGACCAAAACGTTAGGTCCTTGAATTTTTAATAAAATCCTTCAAAAAATTCACTAAATAGTCTTCTCTCCAATATGTAAACAAATTGATAAAGAAGCATGTACAGTCTATTTAATAGAATAATTTTATGCTGGTAAAACATCATGCATTTAAGACTTTGAGAAATTTTCAAATTTATTCATTTAAAATTTTCAAAATAACTTCACCGTATTTTTCTACCTTCACTTCTCCAAAGCCAGAAACTTCTTTAAGTTCTGATTTTGTCTTAGGCATCTTTTCTAATAAATTAGTCATCTGCTTATCACTAAAAATAATATATGGTTTTGTATTTTCTACTCTACTCATTTGAAGTCTAAATTCTTTTAATTTCTTTATTAGTTTTTCTTCATTAAATGAATTAGCATTATTATAAATATTTTTAATAGATGAACTACTATTAATCACGCTATTATTTGAAATACCATTATTTATATAAATATTAGTTGTGTTTATATTTATATCATTACTTACATAATTATTTTTATTATCTATATTATTTCTTATGGTGTTGATGCTTTTATTATCCTTTTTATTACTTTTATTATTCCAGCCCGTACTATTGCTTGTACTATTATTTATAATATCATCTTTTACACTATCAATAATATTTTCTTTTATTATTTCATTACTATTAATTATTATTTCACTTATATCCTTAACTTCAAAGTTATCTCTATTATCATAACTATCAACTAATTCAGTTAACTCACGATATTTTTTCAAGAAACTTAATTTATTAGATTTATGTAATGCAAGTAATCTATCTGCGACCTCTTTCATTTCCTTATCACTTAAAGACATTAAATCAGATTTAGAGTTAACTTCTTTTATATAATTAATAAGTTGATCTGCTTTAATAACCTTGTCTTTAATCTCTTTCTTAGCATATCTTGAATTTAAAACTGTCTTAGGATTTGCCAATACTACTATTGATTTATAATTATCATTAAAATATTTATCAAAAAGAAACTTAGAAATAAAATTACTTTTAGACTCTTTCTTTATCCTCTTTAATACTTCCAAGTGCCTTTCATTTTGAGTTATTGGAGAATATATTCCTTCCTTTATAAACTTACCATTAAAACTATAAGTTCTTATGAAATTTCCTTGTGAATTTATTTCTATATTACCTACAAGGTTCTTACATTCAATTATAAATACAACTTTTCTTGTTACAACTATATAATCAATTTGTGCAGATAAATCATCACTTTCTAAATATATATCATGCAATATGTACATTGGTATTCCACTATTTTTAAGTTCAAAAGCTATATTCTTTTCTCCAAATTCTCCAAGAGTTGCAATCTTTAATTCTCTTTCTATTCTTCCCTTTATCCCTTCTGGTGCTCTACTATGTAATTCCTGTAGTTTAGAAATATAATATTTTGCTTCACTTTCTTCCTTTAAAAATATAGGTTTATCTAGTTTGTTGAATAAAGCTACTTTGTACTTCTCATAAAAATTAATTTAAGTATATATAAATTGTACTTTATAAATGTATATATTCATATTAATTTATCAACATTTTACCAAATACCTATCAATTAAATAGCACTGTAATTAATTTAGCTTTTACTTATAATCTCTAATCTTCTTTAATAGAATTTAATATGCACTTTTATATTAATATTTAAGGAATAATAATAAGGAGATATTATGAAATATAGTACTTTTATAATTAATAAAAAACATAAATTATATAAAAAATATCTTAATACCTTAATTTTTATTTCTATTATAATAATTATCCTAATTGCTATTTGCCCCCTATACCTAAAAAATATCTTCGTTAAAGATGATTATATATACTATATTTCAGAAAAAGGAAAAGATGATAATATTGGCAATAAGGATAATCCATTACAAAGCCTTAATGGATTTAAAGACTTGTTAATTAAAGATATTAATAATAAAAAAATAACTCATGGCTCAATAAAAGTTTATATAGACAATGGAACATACAATTTTTCTGAAGGCTTTAAACTAACTAATACAGACTTGTTAAATAAGGATATATCTATTTCCTTTATAGGTGAAAATAAAAATAAAGTATTTTTTTCAGGTGGCATTACCTTAGATAATAAAAAATTAAAATCTATCAATAATAATATCCTCAATATATTTGAAGATAAAATATACAGCTATGATTTGTCACAAGAAAATATAAATTTTAACTTAAAAGATAGTTCTATAGAAAAAGCTCCTGAAGTCTTTTCAGATGACAGAGCCTTAAGCTTAGCTAGATATCCAAATAATGATTTCATATTAACTAACAATATTATTAATAACAAAGATTTAAAAGGAAATGAAAAATATATATTTAATATAAAAGATGAGCTACCTAAAAATTTCAATTATGATAATGCATATGTAAATGGATATTGGTTTCACGATTGGAGTGATAGTACTGCAAAAATAGAATATTTTAAAAATAATAATCTAACTATAAAGGGAAACCTTCCTTATGGAATAAAAGAGAATCAAAGATTTTATATTTTTAATGTATTTGAAGCATTAGATAGTGAAAATGAATACTATCTTGATTATGATAAAAAGCTTCTATATTTGATTCCAGAAAATAATAATAAAAATTTAGAAACTAAACTTTCTCTACTATCAGAGCCATTAATACAATTAAAAGATATATCAAACATAACCTTCAAAAATATCACCTTTGAAAATACAAGAAGTAATGGAATATCAATAGATAATTCAAAAGATATAACAATAGAAAATTGCATAATAAAAAATTTATCAATGTGTGGTATATCATTAAATAAAGTTTCAGACTCTAATATAAACAAAAATAAAATATATAATACTGGTACAGGTGGGATCTATGCAAATGGTGGAGATAGGATAATACTAACCTCTGCTAACATAAAAATAAATGAAAATGAAATATATAACTTTTCAAGAATAAAAAAGACATATAGTGCAGCTATAAATATGAATGGCGTTGGTATTACTGCTTCAAAAAATAAAATATATGATGGTCCACATACAGGAATACTTTTTGCTGGTAATGATCATATAATTGAAGAAAATGAAATCTTTGATATATGTAAAGAAACAAATGACGTTGGTGCCATATATTCAGGTAGAGATTGGACATATAGAGGAAATATAATTAGAAAAAACTATATTCATGACTTAAACAACAACTCCCTTGGTGATACAGTAGTTGGTATATATCTAGATGATTGCTTTAGTTCTGCTTACGTTTACAAAAATAAAATAGAAAATGTTCCACTAGCAATACTAGCTGGAGGGGGAAGAGACAATATAATAGAAAAAAACCTAATAAAAAACTGCACAAAGTCAATAAGCTTTGATGACAGAGGCTTATCAGGTTCAAACTACGATACACTAAAATCAAGATTAAATGATGTTCCATATAATAGTGAAGCTTGGACCAAGAAATATCCTGAAATAAAAACTTTAGATACTTCTGATCCTAGGTTGCCGTATGGAAATAGTATAATTTATAATGAATTAAGGGATTCTGGTGAAATTAATATTAAGTATGCTGTGATGGAATACGGTAAGATTAAATAAAATAAATTCAGATAATGTAAAAAAATATTTATATTATCTGAATTCATTTATACACTCTTTAACCTATAATAAATATCAATAGAACACATTGCAGACGAAATAAGTAAGCATATAATATTTGATAACATAACTCCATTTATCCCCAAATCAAAAACTTTTATTAGCATATACGCTAATGGTATATTTATTATACAAGATATAATACTACTTATTGTTTGTATTCTAATTTTCCCCATTCCATTTTGAACATTTACAAAAATTCCATTAAAACATATGCATAAGGCATAAAATGCAGATAAATAAACTAATATCTTATCAACTTGAATCTCTCTTCCAATCCATATTTTCATTATTGTATCAAAAAATAAAACCATAATGATTAACATAAATCCAGTTGGTATTAATAATAAAATAAGCCTTTTTATCGCTTTTTTAATCCATTCATATTGATTCTTATATATTGCTGATGCCACTTCCGACCATAACTGAACTAATAAAATAGAAAATAATGTTGATATAACTTGAAAAATTTTAGATACTAAAGAGTAATCAGCAACTTTATTAACATCTATAAAACTAGATATTATAAAATTATCAGTAGAAAACAACATAATGGAAGCACATTGTAAGATAAAAAACTCTATTCCAATAGATGTTAACTCTTTTCCATATTTTCTGTTAAGAAATTTAGGACTTGGTCTTAATTTACTATTACCCCATATTAATAATGTAAAAGTAATGTTTGAAAATGTATTTGCTATTAAATATGTTAATGCAATATTTATTAAACTAACATTTAAAAAGTTATTTATTAGAACTATACCAACTAAAGTCAGAATATTAGTTACAACTTGAAAAAAATTCACTAAAGAACTTTTATGTATTCCAAAGGCTATAGAACTACTTAAGCCCAAAATAAAATTAATGCAAAAGCTTATTATAACAATAATAAAGCTAGCTATTATTTCTACTTTATTTAATGTGTTTCCTTTAAATAATGTTTTAGTATCTACTAATGTAATAATACAAATAGCTAAAATTAAAATAATTACTGATATAACTGTAAGATACACATAAGCACTGGTTATATAACTCTTTAACCTTTTATAATTCTTTTTTTCTAAACTTTCTGTAACTTTATTTCTTAATCCATTTCCTATACCAAAATTAGATAAGGACGCCCAAGAAATTATAGCTAAAATAGTTTGCCAAACACCATATCTTTCATTATCTAAATATCCAAGAGTAAGGGGTATAGTTATATAACTTATAAACATATTTATTACTCTAAAAATATAGTTTAAAGCAGTATTTATTAAATATGTATTCTTCAATTTTTCTTTCATTTATCCCCCTAAATAACTATAAAAATATATTATTTTTCCTTCTAAATTGATTTTCATTTAATATCCCTAACTTAGTTAATTGCCTTTTTATAAAGTCCTTTACTCTAAAAGTATAAATATTAGCTTTTCTTTGGCTAACTAATATTTGTGGATAGTTAGAATTACTATATACCTTAGGATTATATATTCTTCCTTCCGCTAAATATTCCCATGGTCTAATACCATATTGAGATGGATCTCTAAATGTTTCTAAATTATATTTTTTGCATAACAAACTAAAAATAGATTGATCATGCCTATGCGCAATAAAATCATTGCACTCATTAATTTTATTATCTATTAATATTTTTTCATTTTCACACATACTCATATATTCTTTCATAAATTTTCTTGAGAAATTATTTACTCTAATAAGAATAAATGTGGCTAATACTTGATTACTTTCCTTAAAACAATCCTCATCACATTTCATTAATCTAAAAGTCTCCTTTTGAGTCCATTGCCTTTCTATTAATGGTAATTCAAATGGCATGAGATCTTGTCCTATTTTTTCTAAACTATCAATCAAATACTCAATTTTATTTATAAATATTGCTCCTGAATCACAATATAATAAAAAATCTCCTTCCTCCATATTCTCCATTGTTTTAAGAATTATATATGGCTTCCAAAGCCAATATCCTCCACCTTTTTTTTCTTTTAAAATATTATAATGCTCATCAATGAAATTTTTATCTATATCTTCTGGAGAATACTCTATTACTTTATTTATTTTGCCTTTTTTATATGCTGTATTCGTATTAATTCTCTGAGCTTTTTTAAAATTTTCATCTGCATAATTTATTGAAACTATCATATATAACCATCCTTATAATAATTATTATTAAATATTAATAAATAAGAGCCCTTCTTATTTAAGTACATTTGAATATTTACTTAAACATATTATAGATAAAATATATCCTATAAATACTGAATCTGATATAACTAGCATTATATTAGGTGTAAATATCTGTAATATTAATATTCCTAGTAATCCTGATATAATAGCCAGTCTATTAAATTTTATCTTTTTAACCTCTATTATAATAGACATATAGATAGATATTAGTAACATCAATCCAACTATTCCCATGTCTTTAAAAATCCATAACCACACTCCATCTACAATATGAATAAATCCAGTTGCAGACATATATAAAGAGCCTAATCCACTACCAATTAAATAATATATAAAATCCCTATTAAGTATATTTATAAACTGTAATTGCCTTGCGTTTAAGCTTGCATCACTAATAAAGTTATTATTATATATCACTGAATTAATTCTATATCTTATAAAGTACTCTATATAATCTTGTACAAATTTAATATTTAATATATTTCTTATTACTAGTAATACTGCTATTCCAACAACTATAAATAAAAATAGTTTTTTATTTGATACCTTTAATTCAAGTTTTTTATTTTTTATCATATACATTAACCTATACATTAAGCTTATTAATATACTTATACAAATTGCCATAATTTGCAATCTTTCCTGTGAAAAGAAAATACACAGTCCTAGTAATATAATAGTAATATTTCTTACTATTACTCTCATCGAAGATTCTTTTCCTTTTGGTTTATAGAATAGTAAAAAAGTAAACATAAATACTTGAAAACTAGGATTCTCCCTATAATACATAAACCAATTATTTTCTAAGTACTTTATTGTTACAGTTACAAAACAATTTATTATTGCAACCCATGAGAATATCATAAAATCATTATATACATTTATATTTTCTTTATCTTTGTAGTGATTATATCCTAAATAAAACATAAAGAATATATATAGTATATTTCTTAATATTCGAATACTATCTCCAAGTTCAGCTCCATTAACAATTCCCCAAAACATACTTATAGTCATAACAAACATCATAATTAATATTAATTTTATAGGCCTAAATATCCTAATTTTATATCTCTTTATAAAGAAACTCCACAAAAAACATATAATAAATAAAATATCAGTTACATTAATTTTAATTGATGAGGTTATATTTATTCCTATATTAGTATTAATTGATCCTATTAATACACAAAATATAATAAAGTAAATCAATTTTTATCTCCTTTAATTATTTAAATTGTTTATATAAAGATATAAATTTCTGTGTAACTCTAAAAAATTCTCTACTCTTAAATTATTTTTATATTCATGCTTTTTTACTAAATTACTTTTTTTTAATTCAGAGATTTTTCGTGCTAAATCCTTATAATCTTCTTGTATAAATGTTTGTCCTAAATTATACTTTTTTATAAAATACCCTAAGTTTCCATCTTCTGGTCCTAAAATAAGCTTATTGGCATAAATTCCATCAGTCATAGGTCCACTATTTCCCGAAAAAATACTCCTATATGGTAATAGAATGACATCTGATCTATAAATTTCATCTTCATATTCTTCTTCTGTCAAAAATTTATTTTTATATTCTAACTTAATTTTATTAATATTTGCAGAACTTATAATGTCATCATATCTTATATCTTCTTCTGCCCCACATATATTAAAGACTACTTTCTTTTTACACTCTTCATCTAAGTAATTAAATGATTTACTTAATATGTCTAAACCTTTATCATATCTAGTGCCACCCAAGCAAGATACTATAATTTTATTATCATTTCTATTATTTATATCTTCCCTTTCCCTAATGAATGATGGGTAATCAATCACTTCAATATTGGTTATCCCAATCTTTAATAATTCTTCTTTTAGAAATTCAGAATGAACTATTATTACTAAAAACCTTCTAGAAAATCTCTTCAACAAAATTTTCCTCAAATTATCTTTAGGTATCCAATGTAATGTTCCTATATATTTCCTATCTTTTCTAAGTTCAAAGTCTATAAATGGACATTTATATAATGAATCTATATATAAAAAATGAATTAAATCACTTTCTTTCACCTGTGAATTAACATATTTAATGAATTTAGCTCTTTCATTGTACGCCTTGAAAATACCTTTTTTCACTTCAGTAAATTTAATAATTTTATTTAATATTATAGTATCATCTATTTTTTTTAGAGTAGATTGATAAATATTATGATGTCCTCCATTAACATTATCTACTAAATAAACACTCATTCTTTTTCTCCTATAATTTATTTATACTAACTATATAACTACTTTTACTCTTTTAACTAAATACAAAACTCTATAGATGCTTCAAAATTATATTTCTTAATGCTTTCATCTCTTTATATAATCCAATTTTTTTTATAATTATTCCTATGTATCCAATAAAATTTAAATCATAAAACCTTTTGAACTCTTTTATTATTTCTTTATTTATATTACACTCAATATTTAAATCTATTTTATTATTATATATTTCAACATCATACTTTTTTGTTTTCGAACTATGAGTCCCACTTAAATCAGTGCCAATATTACTTACATATGATCTTATAGGGTATACTGTCCACATATTAAATTTATATTGATTATATCCCCATCTAATTGCCCAAGAATTAATTCTACCTTCCATTTGATCATTTAACATCGGTGCCATATCAGAGCCTGCCAGATTAAACTTTCTAATCATTTTTTTATTCTTTTTAAAAATTCTATAATCCTTTATATCCCAATCATTTAGTTTCCATCTATCATTCCATGTTGCCCATCCCCATGAAGCTCCTCTTCTTATTAAATAGACTTCATCTTTATACTCATTTGGTATATCTATGTTTGGTGTATAACCTGAAATTGACCATATGTCATTTCTATCTTTATATAATTCCAGAGCATTATTCATATATTCTAGAAAATATTTAGAAGTGAGTAAATCATCTTCTAAAACAATAACTTTTCCATACTTATTAATTACTTCTGTAACTCCATCAATAACAGAGTTCGCTAATCCTTTATTTATTTCAGACTCAATAACGGTAATTCTTTTGAATCCATTTATATTCTTTATAAATTCTCTTACTTCATTTACTTTTAATTTTTCTTGCTCATTTCTAGGCCCATCACTAAAAATAATTAATTCAGATTCCTGAGCCAAATAATTCTCTTTTAATGCTTCTATAGTTCTTTTTGTATGATCCAATCTATTAAAAGTGAATATTACCACTGGTGCTAAATCCATAATTTACCTCTCTTATATTTTTAATATATTTTGTATAACATCAAATACACTCTTCCAATCATTATTATTAATTAACCTACCTGGTCTGACTTCATAATCTTTTAGGCTATCAATAATGCCTTTACTCCATTCACTTTCATCATCATATTTTAAAAATTTAGCTAAGCTATAGTCACTCAATATTTCTTTTGAATAACTACATTCAGAAACTAATATTTTTTTACCAAATTTACTCCCTTCTATCAAAGGTAAGCCGAATGTTTCTATATAACTTGGAAATAATACAGCTTGGCAACCCTTATAATAGGACAGCACAGTTTCATAAGAAATAGAATCTATAAACTCAAAGTACTTTTCTAATCCATTTTTTAAAACTGCCTTATATATATTGCTTTCTTTACTTAAAGTAAAAACAACTTTAAAATTATATTTATCTGGACCATACTTATCTAAAATATCTCTTACAGCTTTTATTATTACAATATGATTTTTATATTTATAATTAGCTGCTGGATAGAATAATATGTTCTCCTCATTTTTTTTTGCTTTTATGTTTTCTATTTGAATATTACCAATATCTGGCTTTGCTGTTAATATTTTATCCTTATTATAATTTCTTGCTACTAATGCTTCTTTCATCCACTCTGTTTGTACTATTATATTTGAACTTTTTCTTACAGTAAGACTTATCCACCATCTATATATATTTTTATATATCCATAGTATCCTTTCATCAGATTTAAAAAAGTTCCAATTAAATTCTGTAGCAAACGGTAATGGTTGATGTAAATATACTATCTGACTTATATCTCCAAATCTAACTCCTGTATTTTGTAATGATATTATTAAATCTGGCACAATATTATTTTTTTTAGCCCAACCCTTAATACCAAATAAATCCCATTTTATTCTATCTAAATATTTTTTCCCTTTTATATTGGTAATTATATTTATATTATCTAAGTTTACATATATATTTTTTGTAGAAAATATATAATAAATATTTTTTCTATCATAAATTTTTATATTTTCTATAAATTGATTTAATATTGTTAAAACCCCACCACTTGTACATGCTGTTGCATTTACAAATATAATTTTACTCATACTCATTCAATCTCCTAGGTGCTTATTTCTTTTATATATTAAACATCTACCTTTTTATTCTCTTTATAAATTATCTCTCTCTTATACTTTTCTATTGCAACATCCTTTTTTATAAAATTATCAACGTATTCCTTACCCTTAACCCCTATTTTTTTATAGTTCTCAATATCATTTAAAATATCAACTATCTTTTGATAAATAACTTCATATCGGCTTGGCTCAATGCAAACTCCACATCCACATTCTTCAATGATAAGTCTTGCTTCTGAACCTTCTTCCAATACTCCAAGTACTGTTTTACCTGCTGCCATAACTCCATAAAGTTTACTTGGAACAGAAACTCCTTTTATTCCTTTTGCATTGACTACCCAATGTATATCTCCTGCATTTAGTGAATAAATTAAATCTTCCTTTTGTTGGTATGGAATAAACTTAACGTTTGTTAAGTTATTTTCATTAACATAATCAACTAGCTTTTGCTTTACAGTTCCATCTCCAACAAAAGCAAATACTACATCTTTTCTATCTTTAAATCTTCCTATTACTTTTATAAGATTTTCTAAGTCATAATAAAGACCAATATTTCCCGAATACATGATTACGGTTTTATTTTCTAATACGTATTTTCTTTTAAATTCTAATACTTTTTCATTATCACTTGGTAATGGATAAATATCTTTTTCATTTATCCAATTATTAATGAATGTATTATTTGGAACCTTTTTATTTTTAAATCTATCTTTTAAAGTTTGTTGCATATCTCTTCCAACCACAATTACTTTATCTGATACTTTACATGATAGTTTGTCTAGCCACATAACAAATCCAAGTAATAACTTATTTTTGCTATACCCAACAGCCATAGTTTGCTCTGGATTAAAATCTTGTATATTGTATATAAACTTTGCGCTTTTTATATACTTACCAATTACTCCTAGTATTCCACCTAAAATTGGAGGTTGAGAGATTGAAAAAACATAATCTTGTTTACCCCTTTTAAATGTAGCAAATATTGCTCTAAAGAAATAAGCTAGTAAATTTACTATTCTACTTTTCTTATTTTCTTTGCTAAACTCTGGTACTCTAACTCTTATTACCTTTATATCATTGATATTTTCAAAGTAATATTTTTCTTTTTTATAGTTCTCATCTATTTTTCCAGTGTAACTAGGAACAACACATATAACTGTAATATCGAAGTTTTTTTTCAATCCCTCACATAGTTCTTTTAGTATTTGTCCTGTTGATGCTACATCAGGATAATAATAGTGCGCATAAACTAATAGTTTTTTTCTCTCCTCCATATTTCAGTCACCTTTCCAAATTTTAAGCTTCATAATTTTCTAAATACCACTCATATGCTTCTTTAACTCCATCTTTAAGTTCCATTTTATATTTCCAACCTTGGCTTTCTAATCTACTTACATCAAGAAGCTTTCTTGGAGTTCCATCTGGCTTTGAAGAATCCCAAACTATTTCTCCTTCGTATCCAACTACTTCTTTTATAAGTTCTGCTAAACCTCTTATAGTTATTTCTTTTCCTGTTCCTATGTTGAAAAAGTCATTGCCTTCATAGTTTTCCATTAAGTAAATACATGCATCTGCCATATCTTCTGAATATAGGAATTCCCTTAGTGGTGCTCCACTTCCCCATACCACTACTTCTTTTGCTCCATTTACTTTTGCTTCATGGAATCTTCTTATAAGTGCTGGCATTACATGAGAATGTTCTGGATGAAAATTATCATATGGTCCATAAAGGTTAGTTGGCATAACACTTATAAAGTTTGTTCCGTATTGCTTATTAAAATACTGGCACATCTTTAACCCTGATATTTTTGCAAGTGCATATGCTTCATTAGTTTCTTCTAAATATCCTGAAAGTAAGTATTCTTCCTTTATTGGTTGAGGACACATTTTAGGATAAATACAAGAACTTCCTAAAAACATAAGCTTTTTAACTCCATATTTATGAGCATTACCTATTACATTGTTTTGAATCTGTAGGTTTTCAAATATAAAATCTGCTGGATAAGTTGAATTTGCATATATTCCTCCAACCTTTGCTGCCGCTAGAAAAACATATTCTGGCTTTTCATCTTTAAAGAAATTTTCCACTGCTAAAGCATCCATAAGATCTAATTCTTTATGCGTCTTTCCAATTATATTGCCATACCCTTTTTTATTTAATTCTCTTACTATAGCTGAACCTACAAGACCTCTATGTCCTGCAACATAAATTTTGCTATCTTTATTCATATAATTCACCTTCTTACTTTGTTGCTGCTGCTTCATTTCTTGCAATAAATTCTTGTGCACCTAAACCTGCAATTTCTTTCATATCAGCATCTACCATCATTGAAACTAGATTTTTAAAGCTTATCTTTCTTTCCCACCCTAATTCTCTTTCTGCTTTAGTTGCATCTCCCCATAAAAGTTCAACTTCTGCTGGTCTAAAGTATCTTGGATTAACATCTACTAATAACTTGCCAGTTTCTTTATCATATCCCTTTTCATTTACTCCAGTACCCTTCCATTCTATTTCTATTCCAACCTCGGCAAATGCAAGTTCAACAAATTCTCTTACTGTATGAGTTTCATTTGTTGCTAAAACATAATCTTGAGGTTTTTCTTGTTGAAGTATAAGCCACATTCCATAAACATAATCTCCTGCAAAGCCCCAATCTCTCTTTGCATCTAAATTTCCAAGAGATAGTTTTTCTTGCTTTCCTGACATTATTGAAGCTACTGCTCTTGTAATTTTTCTTGTAACAAAAGTTTCTCCTCTTCTTGGAGATTCATGGTTAAATAAAACTCCATTACATGCAAACATATCATAACTTTCTCTATAGTTTACTGTTATCCAATATGAATAAAGCTTTGCTACTCCATATGGACTTTTAGGATAAAATGGTGTTTTTTCGCTTTGTGGTGCTGATTCTGGAAGCCCTCCAAATAATTCTGAAGTTGAAGCTTGATAAAATTTACACTTAACTCCACTTTCTCTTATTGCATCTAAAAGTCTTAATGTTCCAACTCCTGTAGCTTCTGCTGTGTATTCTGGAACTTCAAAGGATACAGCAACGTGAGATTGAGCTGCTAAATTATATATTTCAACTGGCTTAATTTTCTCTATTAATCTATTTAAATTTGATGAATCTGTTAAATCCCCATGATGTAGGAATAACTTTTTATTTCCTATCTCTTGATTCTCAAATAAATGATCTATCCTTGAAGTATTTATAGTTGAATGTCTTCTAACTATCCCATGAACTTCATATCCCTTTTCTAATAATAATTCTGCTAAGTATGATCCATCTTGACCTGTTATCCCTGTAATTAAAGCAACCTTTTCCATTTAAATTATTCCTCCACCTAAATTTATTTTCAAACTATACTTTTTAACTCTTTAACATTAACAACATTCGATTTTTTCCCTATTATAATTTTTCCATCATTTTCTATAACATATATATCACTTAGCCCTTCTACAACAACCTTATAATTAGAAGAAACTAATAAATTATTTTCACCTTTTATAGATTTTCCTTGTCCAATAACTACATTTCCCAAATTGTCTTTTTCTCTATATCTGTCTATCGCTTCCCAGCTACCTACATCATCCCATCCAATATCACTTGGAATAACATATACATCCTTTGAATTTTCTAATACAGAATAATCTATTGATATTGCTTCTGTATTTTTATAATTTTCATTAATTAAAGCTTGTAAACTTTCAAGTTCTACATATGGTATCTTATGTAGGGCTTCATAAGTACTTGAAGAGTATTTACTTATTTGCTCTAGTATATTTTCTACTCTCCATACAAACATTCCACCATTCCACAGATAATTACCTTCAGATATATACTCTACTGCTAATTCCTTGTTTGGCTTTTCTACAAATTTATCTACCTTTATAACCTCATGTTCTAGTCCTTGATTTTTGTTGTTACTGCATTTTATATATCCATAGCCTGTTTCTGGTCTTGATGGATACATTCCTAATGTTATTATTGCATCCTTATTTTTTTCTAAGAAGTTATCTGCATCTAATATAATATTTCTAAATTCTTCTTCATTTTTAATAAGGTGATCAGAAGGCAATACAACCATCGTTGCATCTTTGTAATATTTTTCTATAACAAATGCTGATAATGCTATACATGGAGCAGTATTTCTTCCTTCTGGTTCAATAATTATATTTCTTTTTGGCAATTCAGGTAATTGTTCATTTATCAAGTCAACATAGCTTTCACCAGTACATACAAATATTCTTTCAATTGGAATAATAGGCTTTATTCTATTAACAGTCATTTGTATCATGGTTTCTTTATCTATTAAATTTAGAAATTGTTTTGGCTTTTCTTCTGTTGATAAAGGCCAAAATCTAGTTCCTTTACCTCCTGCCATAATTAAGGCACATAACATAAATTCACCTCCTACACCTTTTAAGAAATTGTAAATGCTACTTCTTGAATTTCTTTTTCTTTTATATTTAAAATTTCTTTTCTACCTATTGAATAATATTCAACTTGAGTTTTTTCAAAATTGTTTAAACTATAACAGTTTCTACCATCAAAAATCACAGGGGTATTCATCATATTTTCATAACACTCTATATTTATTTCTTTTATTTCTTTCCATTCAGTAAATATAAATACCATATCTGAATCTTTTATTGCTTCATAAGGATTATCTGTATATTTTATTTGTGTTGGATAAATTCTTTTAAAATTATCTATTCCAACTGGATCATATGCTATTACTTCTGCCCCTTCATCTAAAAGCCTTCTTATATTTGGTATTGATGGAGCTTCTCTTAAATCATCTGTTCCTGGTTTAAATGTTAAGCCTAACACTGCTACTCTTTTCCCCTTTAATGTACCAAAGCGTTCTTTCGCTTTTCTAAACAGCTTAAACTTTTGATTCTCGTTTACCTCAATGGCTGCTTTTACCGTTTTTATCTCATATCCATTATCATTTGCTAGCCAATGTAATGCTTTAGTATCCTTAGGAAAACAAGAACCACCATATCCAATTCCAGCATTTAAGAACTTATCACCAATTCTCTTGTCATAGCTCATTCCTTTTGCTACATCTTCTATGTTTGCTCCAACTATTTCACATACATTTGCCATTTCATTCATAAAGCTTATTTTTAATGCTAGAAAATCATTTGACGCATACTTTATCATTTCTGCACTTCTTCTATTTGTGCAAACTATCGGCTGTTTAAATGGATTATATATTTCTCTTAATATATTTTCTGCATTTTTAGATTCAACACCAATTACAATCCTACTTGCATTTAATGTATCTACTACTGCTGTTCCTTGTGCTAAAAACTCTGGATTCGAAGCAACTTCTATGTTTACATCAGTAGCTAGATTTTCCTTTAAAAATTCCTCAACTTTATCATTAGTCCCAATTGGTACTGTTGATTTAACTACTACTAAGCAATCTTTTTCTATGTTTTCTGTAATTTGCTTACATACATTAAATACATAATCTAAATTTGCTGATCCATCTTCTCTTTCTGGAGTTCCTACACCTATAAAAACTACATCAGCATCTTTATAAGAATTTTTATAATCAGCCGTAAAATTCAATCTTCCTTCGTCAAAATTTCTTTTTAATAGTTCATCTAATCCTGGTTCATATATAGGTGATATACCTTTTTTCATTATTTCAATTTTATTTTCATCAATATCTACACAAGTTACACTATGTCCAACTTCTGATAGACATGCTCCTGTTACTAAGCCTACATAACCTGTTCCTGCAACTACAATTTTCATTTTTATTTACTCCCCTTAACCCTTAAATTTTTAACAAGCATTTTTATCTCCAAATAGTACAGCTACTGTTTTAAAAATTAATTTTATATCCAGCCAAAAACCCATATCATTTACATATTTTAAATCAAGCTTCATCCATTCATAAAAATCTATATTATTTCTACCTGAAACTTGCCAGTAGCATGTTAACCCTGGTTTTACTTCTAGTCTTTTTAACATCCAAGATTCAAATTTTTCTACTTCTCTTGGAAGACTTGGCCTTGGCCCAACTAAAGTCATATCACCTTTTAAAATATTTAATAATTGTGGAAGCTCATCTATACTTGTTTTTCTTATAAACTTACCTACTTTAGTAACTCTAGGATCATTTTTTATCTTAAACATTGGACCTGACATTTCATTTTGTTTTGCTAACTTTTCTTTTAACTCTTCAGCATTTTGCACCATTGATCTAAACTTGTACATTTTAAATTCTTTTCCATTTAATCCAATTCTGCTTTGAGCAAATATTGCTGGTCCCTTTGATTCTAATTTTATTAAAATAGCCACAATTAATAATATAGGGCTTAAAATTACTAATCCTAAAAATGAAGCTATAACATCTAGAGCCCTTTTAGATACTTTATATAAAGTACTCTCTTTTCTTTCAATCTGAATAATTTCTTGCTCTTCAATTTGAAGTCTTTCCATGATTAATTCCCATCCCCTAAAATTTATTTCCATCTAATTTAAACTTTATTAAATATACCAAATAGCCCTTTTTTCTCTTTTATTAAACTTCCCTTAAATTTAATTTCTTTATTATTTAAAAGATTTTCCCCAGAATCTAGTAAATAATTTGCATATTTTTTATTAAAACTTTCCAAGTAATTTATGGCATTTTGCATATTTGCATTTCTTTTTGTATCTCTATGTGCATCTGAACCAACAAAACTGTATATATTATTTTTTAAATATATCTCTGTAGTTTTCTTAACTTCTTTTCCAAAATCTCCTGTTAAACTGTCCTTATTTACCTGAAAAAGAAATCCTTCCTTTATAAATTCATTTATCAAAGAAGGATTTTTTATAAACTTTTGATATCTTTCTGGATGAGCTATAACTGGTACTATTCCTTTTAGTTGTAACTCATAAATATTTTCAATAGCTTCTTTAATAGAAAAATCCCTCATGTTGAATTCAATTAGCATGTATCTTGAATTATTTATGGTCCCTATATAATTATTAATGTAGTTTTCATATATTTTGTCTGTATAATAAACCTCTTGCCCTTGATAAATATCAAGATTTATTTCTTCTCTTATAGCTAGCTTTATTATATCTTCTGTTCTCTTTTTCACTTCATCTAAGGTCGCCTCAAAATACCCTGGCATATAATGAGGAGTAAGAACTAACTTAGTCGTTCCCCCCTCAATAGCTTGCCTTAACATATTCAAAGTCATGTCCCTAGATTTAGATCCATCATCAATTCCCCAAATCAAATGAGAATGTAAATCTACCATAAAAAACCTCCCAAACTTCAATTGCTCTTACTTTTCTCCGTAGTAGTAATAATATTTATTTCTACTATTATCTACTCCATTTAATACTGTTCCAATAATATTTGCATTTACCTTCTTTAAAAGGTTTATTGCATTTTCTACTGAATCCTTTTTTGTTCTTTCTGCTTTAACTACAATTATTGTTCCATCTGCCTTTGTAGAAAGTATTTGTGAATCTGTAACAGCTTGTACAGGTGGAGTATCTAAAATTATATAATCGAAATTATTTTTAAGTTCTTCTAATAATCCAGTCATTGTCTTAGATGAAAGCATTTCAGATGGATTAGGTGGTATTTTCCCTGAAGTTAGTATTACTAAGTTTTTATTATATCTATGAATTGCTGTAACTAATTCTTCTTTACCTATAATTACATCTGACAAACCTATTATATTTGAAACTTTAAATTTTTTATGTAATGATGGTTTTCTTAAATCACAATCTACTAATATTACTTTTTTATCTCCTTGAGCCAAACATAAAGCAAGATTGCCTGCTGTTGTTGATTTTCCTTCTCCTGGCTCAGAGCTTGTTACCATTATTACTTTGTATTCTTTATCAAAAGATGAGTATTGTATATTTGTTCTTAATGTTCTATAACTTTCTGCTGCTATAGACTTTGGTTGTTTTTCTACTATAAACATAACATCCTCCTAAAGTTCCTTTACTGTAGGAATTAAACCAATTACTGGTACTTCTAATTCTCTTTCTAATTGTTCTTTAGTTTTAAATGTATTATCTAAGAACTCTAGTAAAAATGCTAATCCTACACTTGCCATTAGCCCTAATAAAAATGCTATTGCAATGTTCATTTTTTTATTTGGACTTACTGGCTTTTCTGGTAATTGAACTTCTTCTATTACTCTTATATTTCCATTTGGAACTAAATCCTTTGATGTTCTTATAAACTCATTAGATACTTCTTTGATTACATCCTTTGCTTCTTCTGGATTATTGCTTTTATATTTTATTTGTAGAATTTGTGTATCTGCAACTGAAACTACAGTTAAACTTTTCAAAACATTTTCTACATCTAAATCATAACTTGTCTTATTTAAAGCCTTAGAAACTAAATCTCTTGTTTTTATTGTTTCTGAGTAAGTTTTCATAAGCTTTTGATACATAATTACATCATTTTGATTATAACCCTGTGTATCACTGTCATCTTTACCTATAAAAACTTTTGTACTAGCCTCATACTGTGGCTTAATTACAAAAAAGCTTAATGCAGCTGATATAACTGTAGCTATTAATGTAATTGAAACTATCATTAACCATCTCTTTTTTAAGGCTTCAAACAATTCATCTAATCTTATTACTTGTTCTTCCAACTTAATTCCTCCTACTAAATAATCGCATTTCTAGTTTATTATACCATTAAAAACTATATTATTTGCATATTTTTAGATGAATTTAAGTAAAATTTATACTCTTATTAAACTTTTTATTAAATTTTCTATGCATCACTATTTTTTTTATTTATATATATTATAACCTGAATATTTAATCATAATATAAAAGCTTATATTATGGCAAATTACTGCGACAATATAAAATTATAGCATATTTGCATATTTATATTTTATTTTTCTATCAACATATTTAGCTAAATTTCAACCATTATACTTTATACTACATTTTCGAATGTTGTTTTAAGATTTTTTATATCATTTAATTTAGTTATTTTAAATTTTATCCTAAAATATCTCTTTTATTTATATAATATTTTTTAATGTTTTCAATAATATATTATTTTTTCTTCAAACTTATTCTAAATCAAATAATCCAACGTATTCTTGATTCTATCAATATAAGCTCATTATCATTATATGTTTAATTTCATTTTTAATATTATTTAAATCAAAATTAAATTTATCATTTTTTGTCGTTTAGTAACCTTATATTAAACATATTACCCACCCGCATAAATATTCATTAAACCTTCATATTTATACTTATATTTAATGCTTAAAATAAGATACTCAGTGACTTCTGAATATCTATCTAAAAATCGCTACCTTTTTCTTTTTAGTGCTCTTAAAAATTCTTTTTGCCCTAGCCCCTTCTGGATTTAGTATGAATAGGCTTTTTTTACTTAAGTCTTCTATTGATTTATCTATATAGGTTTCTTCTATCTTCTCCTCAAAACCAACAAAATTATATATATCTTTTTTTAATAAAGCTTTAGCTGTTTTTTGAATCTTTTTTCCATGAACCCCTTTTAAACTTCCTGGATCTAATTGAAATAAACATTCTTCATTTAATAGTTTGTCTATTTTTTTATTATCTTTTATTATTTCTTCTATTTTTTCTGGACTAACTATTATAGGTGTTAAGTTTCGTATTTTATATTCAAAAACTATTTCTAATAAATCATCTATCTTATTTGATTCTTCAATATCTAGTAAAACGAAATTTGTTTCATTTATACCACCTAAAATTTCATCTATATAGTATTTTACATTTTCATAATTATCTCTTAGTAAATTTCCTGAATATAATGTCAAATCTATATTTTTTACTTTTAAATATGAATTTAATTCTTCTACTATTTTTTTAACTTCTGCTATTGTAGTTTTGCTATCTTCATCATAATATGCGGGAGCTAAAACAAGTCTTTTTATATTGCATTTTGCTGCTTCCTCTATTTTTTTAAGTAAAACTGTTGACTTAAAGTCTCCATGTATAACTAATTCCTTAAAAATTAAGTTTGCAAATACCATTTTATCCCTCATTCCATTTTTTATAATTTTAATTATAAATCTAAAAATTCATTTAAACCACATATTTTCTTCTACAGTTTTAGACAGTATTTAAGTAAATTTATTTATTATATGTAATTTTATCCCTTTAAATGTTAAATTAAGGATTTGAATAGACGTATTGTATTCATATCTTAGTTGCCTTTAATTAATCTTATAATGAAATTAACTTGAATGAAATAATTGTTCTTATTTTTTGTACTTTTTTAGCAAAAATTTCCTTATAATTTTTTTCTCAAATTTTCTTTTTCAAGGATATTTACTTAATGAAAGAACTTATAAAGGTGGAGGAGAAAATTTTATGGAAGATTTATTAATGAGAGATTTATTACTAAAAGCTAAAAATAATGACTCTAGTTCAAAAGAAGAAATTATAAAGATGTACTATCCATTAATTATAAAGGAAGCTAAAACAATTTATCTAAAGAATAAATCCTTTGAAGATATTGTTCAAATCGGTGTTATAAATTTACTTCATGTTATAGATGTTTTTGATTTATCTAAGAATGTTGATAAATTTCCATCTTATGCCCTTTGGGCAATAAAAAATGGTTATAAATATCTTTGCAGAAGTCAAATTAAATATAATTCTGAATTTAGTTTAAATAATGTTAATGAGGAGGGTAGTGAGCTTGGAGACAGTATAATAGATGAAAATATAAATGTTGAAGATACTGTCATTAAAAGTGCGGTAAATGAAAATCTTCATTTGGCTCTAGAAAAGCTTGATGATGAGGAAAGAAATCTTATTAACTTTTTGTATATATATAATGATAAACCTAATCTCTCTAGATATTGTGCATTAAAAGAAAAGGACTATTATTACTGTTGTTGCTTAAAAAAAAGAGCTTTGGAGAAGCTTAAAAATATGATGATTAATTTTTATTAATAATTATCTTTAAACATATTTATTATTATATAAAGTAAAAAGGGCTATTGATTTTTTCTTTCAATAGTCCTTTTTATGTTTCATTGTATAAAAAATTATAAAAGTTTACGTTAATCTTAAATGAATTTAAATAATAATCAAACCTCTGAATATTGACTTTTTTATTATAAATTATATTATATCTTATACTTAATTTTAAAATTTTGCCTATCACTCTATTGTTGTCTCCTGTTGTTTTATTACTAATCCTCTTTTACTTTTAATATTATTCTATTATTAATACTATCTTGTTTTTGATACTATGGTATTCTTAATACTACCTTATTTTTAATATATTTGAGTCATTTCTTAGCTTTTCCATTATTTTATCCTTCATATATCTAAGCTTATGATATTCGATATTTGTTCTTTTAGAATACTCTTTTAAAGTTATACCTTGTACATAAATAGTATTAAGTAAAGCTTTTTCTTCTTTATTAAGCTTCTCTATAGATTTAAATAGAATATCACTGAGTTCCTTCTTAATACATTCTTCTGAAACATCTGTATCTTTATCTATAATTTCTTCTACGTCTATTGAATTTGTTATTTCTTTATTTAGCTTATTCTCATAGTACTTATTAGTTGCTTTTTCTATTTCTTTGTACATCTTATTTTTTATGCATTTTTGTACGTAAGCAGGAAAAGAATCACTTAAATCAGTATTAAATTTTTCTACGGATTCAATAATTGTAAGCCTCGATATTTGCTTAATATCTTCTTCGCTATACCCGTAAATATAATAGCTAATTGAAGTTTTGTAAACTAGTGGTTCAAAGTTTTTTAATATTTCTTCCATTGACTTTTTATCCCCATGTTTAGCCCTCACTATTAATTGATTCATAAATTCATCTCCTCAATAATTTATAATTAAATTATATCAAACGCACGTTCGTCATGCTATAATTTCTTATCGCAATTTTTGACAGTGAAATTTTATTTCAATAAAATTTTCATTTTTTTGCATTATAGATTATACTAGATATAAAGAGTTGTTTTTGACTTAATTTATTTTCTTGGAAGGAGATACATATGAACCATAATATAAAATTAATTTGCATCGATATGGATGGAACTTTATTAAACAGCAAACACGAAATTAGTGAAAGAAATAAAGAAGCTCTAAGAAAGGCAAATAACTTAGGAGTTAAGATTGCTATTACTACTGGAAGACTTTTTTGTTCAGCAAGATATTACGCTGATTTAATTGGGATTGATTCTCCAGTTATAGGCTCTAATGGAGCATATATTAAACATAAATATGATGATATAGCTATTTTAGAAAATCCTATTCCTAAAGATATAGCTATTGAAATTTATAAAATCGTTAAGAAGCATGGATTAACTGTTAACTTTAATAGCTGGGATACACTTATTAGGGAGGAGGAAGTTCCTGCAACTCATGCTTATACTATAATGAATAAGGATTTACCAGATGATAAAAAAGTTAAATTTATAGTTAATAGTGATGTTATTGAAACAATAAGTAACTTTGACGGAAAAATTCTTAAAGGTATTGTTATTGAGGAAGCTGAAAATAAGGATAATTTATGGGCAGCTAAAGATGAACTTAAAGAAACATTTGGTGATAGACTTCATGTTGTTAGTTCTGGAACTGATAACTTTGAAGTTATGGTTGGAACTACTTCTAAAGGAAATGCAGTTGCGCATTTAGCTGATACTTTTAATATAAATCCAGAAGAAGTTATGTGTATAGGTGATTCTGAAAATGATATTTCAATGCTTAAATTTGCTGGAGTTAGTGTTGCTATGGGAAATGGCCTTCAAATGGTAAAAGATATTGCAGATTTTGTTACTGATACTAATAATAATGATGGTGTGGCTAAAGCAATTGAAATGTTTGTCTTAAAATAAACTTAATAACTTAATAAAAAGCTATGAGTTTTCTCATAGCTTTTTAAAAAATTTTAAATTATAATTTATAAATCTTTTCTCTATTATTAACAACTTCTTTAGTTGCATTTCTTGTATCGTAAACAACTTTAGCTCTATCAACTATTTGTTCATAGTCATAAACACTATGGCCTGTTGTTATAACTACCATATCAGCTTCATCAATAACTTCTTTCCAATCTACTGAATAATAAGTTTTTCCTTTGTATTTAGCAGTATCACAGAATGGATCATTAACTATAACTTCTGCACCATTCTTTTCTAATAATTCTATAACTTTAAATGATGGTGATTCTCTATAATCATCGATATCATTCTTATATGCTAATCCCATAACTAATACTTTTGATCCATTTAAAGCTTTTTTATGTTTATTTAATATCTTCATGATATTTTCTAAAACGAAATCTGGCATAGAATCGTTGATAATTCCTGATGTTTCAATAAGCTTAGTATGATAATCGTATTCCTTAGCTTTCCATTCTAAGTAGAAAGGATCTAGTGGAATGCAGTGTCCACCAAGTCCTGGACCTGGATAAAATGGCATAAATCCATATGGCTTAGTTTTAGCAGCATCTATAACTTCCCATACATCTATTCCCATTCTGTTACAAAGAATAGCCATTTCATTTGCTAAACCTATATTTATATTTCTAAATGTATTTTCTAATATCTTTTCCATTTCAGCTACTGCTGGTGAAGAAACTTTATGAATCTCTCCTTCTAACACATTTTCATATAAAGCAGCTGCTATTTCTGTACACTCTTCTGTACATCCACCAACTACTTTTGGAGTATTTTTAGTATTGTAGCTCTTGTTACCTGGGTCTACTCTTTCTGGAGAGAATGCTAAGAAGAAATCTTCTCCACACTTTAATCCACTTTCTTCTAATATTGGCTTAAGTACTTCTTCAGTAGTTCCTGGATAAGTAGTACTTTCTAATATTACTATCATACCTTTATGTAAATACTTTGCAACATCTTTTGTTGAGTTTACAACGTATGATAAATCTGGTTGCTTATATAAATCAAGTGGAGTTGGTACACAAATACAAACTGTATCTACATCTCTTATAAAGCTAAAATCTGTAGTTGCTCTTAAAAGACCTTTTTCTGTTAATTCTTTTAATTCATCGTCTACAACATCTCCAATATAGTTTTGACCCTTATTAACCATTTCTACCTTTTGATCTTGAACATCAAATCCTATTGTTTGATATCCTGCATTTGCTTTTTCAACTGCTAAAGGTAATCCAACATAACCTAGACCTACTACACCAACTTTTGCAGTTTTATCATTTATTTTTTGTAATAATTCATCTTTTAAAACTGACATTATTTTTCCTCCTAATCAATTAATGACTTGCTAATTGATAATACAAAATTGTTATATTTTTATTTTTAGATTATATATGTTTCTATATTTTAATTAATTATTTTGTAGTTGATCATACCTTATTTAAATATTATGTCCTACTACTCTTTTAATTAATTATTATTATATTTTTGCTAAAAATTTTAAATTATTTTTATTTCAACTTACATATTATTTAATTTTACTAATTATATAATCAATTTGTTCTTTTGTTAACTCTGGATATACAGGTATAGCAAAAGTTCTATGTGATAAGTATTCAGATACAGGCATATCCCCTTCTTTGTATCCTAAATTCTTATAAACTTTTTGAAGGTGTAATGGTACTGGATAATATACTCCTGTTGCAATTCCAGCTTCCTTTAGCTTAGCTAAAACTTCTTCTCTATTTTCAGATTGTAGGATATACATATGATACACATGATCATTGTAGTCTTTTGCTACTGGAGTTACTAAATCACTATTCTGTAAAGCTTCATTATAAAGCTCAACTATTTCTCTTCTTTTTGCATTCCAGCTATCTATTTCTTTTAATTTTACACTTAATATTGCTGCTTGAATTGCATCTAATCTTGTATTATATCCTATTAAATAGTTGTAGTATTTAAGTGGATTATAAACTGTATCGTTTGCTCCTTCAGCAGTTTTAATTTCTTCTTCTATATTATTTAAAAGATTATAAGCCTTTTGACCATTTTCCCCACTTCCATGAGTTCTTAATGCTCTTGCAATAATAGCTATTTCATCATTGTCTGTAACTATCATTCCACCATCGCCAGCACACCCTAAGTTCTTTGTTGGGAAGAATGAGAAGCAAGCAACATCCCCTAATGTTCCTATCTTTCTTCCTCTATATTTTCCACCTATAGCTTGACAAGCATCTTCTATTACATATAAATTATGCTTTTTAGCAATTTCATTTATTTCATCCATATCCGCAGATTGGCCAAATATATGTACAGGCATTATTGCTTTTGTTTTTGAAGTTATTTTTTCTTCTATTTTTGTTACATCTATATTAAAAGTTTCTTTATCTACATCTACAAATACTGGAGTTGCTCCTACTGCTGAAATAGTTTCTGCTGTTGCAAAAAAAGTAAATGGAGTTGTTATTACTTCATCTCCTTCTCCTATTCCCATTGATTTAAGAGCTAATACTAAAGCATCTGTTCCATTTCCTACTGATATTGCATGCTTAACTCCTATGAAGTCTGCAAATTCTTTTTCAAAATCTGTTACTGTTTTTCCCATTATGTAATTAGCTGAAGATAATACTCCTAATGCAGCCTTATCTAAATCTTCTGCTAATGATTCATATTGAGCTTTTAAATCTATTAAAGGTATATTCATTGTTATACGCTCCTTTATACTCTAATTTAATAGAAAACTAACATTAATATTTTATCACAATTTTAAATATATATAAACTTTTTAACTTAATTTTATTACAGTATTCAAAATTATGATAGATTGTCATTAAATTCTTAATATATATTTAATAAAAATTTATTTATATACTAAAATGATATAGATTAACGTAATAATAAGCTAATCTATATCATTAAGTTAATCTATTTCATTAATAACTTTTTAACTTCTTCTATTAACTCAATTGCAATATATTCTACATCACTTAATTCTAATGTACTATAAACAGGTAGAGAAATTTCATTTGCATATTGAGCATATGCATTTGGATAATCTTCTATCTTATAGCCTAGATTTTTATAAAGTGTAAACATTGGTAGTGGCTTAAAGTGAACGTTTGTTGAAATTCCCTTTTCTGCTAATCTTTGAATAAGTATATTTCTCTTTTCTTCATTAAATCCCTTTATTCTTAATGGATATAGGTGATATGAACTTTCTGTACCTTCACCATATTCAGTAACTGGAATTATAGAAAAATCTTCTTTTTCTAAGATTCTTGTATAAGTATTAAAAATTTCTTTTCTATATTTTAACATATTTTCATATCTTGTTAATTGAACTCTACCAATGGCTGCATTTATATCTGTCATATTGCATTTAAAACCATCTGTAATTATATCATACGCCCAAGCTCCAGCCTTCATCTTAGATAATGCATCTTTTGATTGTCCATGTAATGAAGTGAATTTAAAGTCTTGAAATAAGTTTTCTCTTCCTTTGAAGTTATTATCATTATATGTTATTGCTCCACCTTCAGCAGTTGTAAAATTTTTAACTGCATGGAAAGAAAAAGTATGAAAATCACATTGTGCTCCAACTCTTTGACCTTTATATTTTGCTCCAAAGGCATGAGCTGAATCTACAATTATAATTATATCTTCTCTATTTTTTTCTTTTAAAACTTCTTTTATTCTATCATAATCACAAGGTACTCCTGCATAGTCTACAGGCATTATGACTTTTGTTTTTTCTGTTATTAAATCTCCTATTTTATCATAGTCAATAAAGAAAGAATCCTTTGCTACATCACAAAATATAGGTTTTATACCTCTATGAACTGCTACACTTGCTGTCGCTGTATATGTGTAAGGAGTTGTTATTATCTCATCTCCTTCCTTTATATCAAAAACCTTTAATATAAGCTCCATTGCTGCTGTTGCACTATTTAATGCTACAGCTTTATTTGCTTCACAATACTGTGCTAATTCTTCTTCAAATTTTGCAAGTGTTGGTCCTGACGTTATCCATCCTGATCTTAAAACTTCTACTACTGCATTAATTTCTGCTTCAGTTATATCTGGAGGAGAAAATGGTATCTTTTTTATATTTTCCATTGTTTTCAACCCTTTCACGATTCTAATCAGTATATTTCCAATTATATAATTATAGATATTAAAGTTCAAGTTAATTAAAAAAAGTAAGACATAATATACCCTTATGTCTTACTTTTATCTTATTTTTTATTTTGAACTTAATAAATCTCTTAATGATTCAGTTACATTTGAAGAAATTCCATATCCAGCTTGTACTATAACATTAGTGCTTCTCTTAGATAATATACTTCTTTGAGTTGCTGTTAAATCATTATTAGCTAAAACTACAGGAGAATTTTCAAGTGCTGCTATTGGTCCTGAACTTAATGCATCTATTAATTGTAATCCCTTTGATAAGTAAACCTTATTTGTTGAATTACCATAAAACTTATCTATAATAAAAGCATTAGTTTCATATCTTGTACTTCCACCTAGTCTGTTTCCTGAAATATCATTTGCAGTTATTCCATTAACTTGGTTTAAAACATTGTTACTTATAGCTGTTGTACCACCTATAATATAAGCATTTTTAATTCCTTCTCCTCTTACCCAATTATATGTTCCAGATGGGATTTCATTACTTTTTACAAGAATTATTGGCATTCCATCTCTACCCGCAACTGGTGCAATTGAAAGTGCATCTGCTTCACCTAATCCATTAGTTACAACTATATTCTCTATATTATAAAGATTAGAATCTATATATTGTGCTACTAATAAAGATGTTTCATATCTATTTGCTCCACCTAATCTTGTTATCTTTGAAACTCCCATACTTAGAAGCTGATTTTCTACAGCTTTATTCACTACTGTTGTACCACCAACAATTATTACATTTTTAGCTCCTAATCTCTTAATTTCATTTTTTGTGACTTCTGGAATATTTCCAGTTTCCACTAACAATAATGGTGACTTATAGTAGGTAGCTATTGGTGTAGCAGCTAATCCATCTGCTAATGCATAACCTCCTGCTAAAACTACTGTATCTGCAGAATTAAATTGGCTTTTACTAAGTTCAACTGCAGTATCATACCTTCTATCTCCAGCTCTAACATCTAAACCTGGTCTAAAGACATTTACTCTTGAAATTGAATTAACTGGCACATAACCTTTGCTTGTCCAGTTATAGCTTCCATTATAACCTGTTCCCTTTGGTAAATTTATATCTGGATTAATCTCATAATATTGTCCACCATTTATATTTACAACATCTAAGCTATTTACTACTACGTATGAATTTGGTATAAGATTATATAAAGCTTGACCATTTCTATTTACTACAGTACTACTATTTTGAGCTATTGATACTTTATTTGAATTTGTATCTCTTAAATTAGAAGTTCCATTAGATAAATATCTATCTATTCTATAAGCATAACTTGCAGCTTTTTCTCCCCAGAACGGATCAGAAGCATATCTAACATTAACACCTCTATTTTTATTACCTAATGTTGCTCCATTATATCTCCAATCACTTGGATTTGAATATCCATTTGAAATATAGTTTTTAGAAAAATCAACTATTGAATCATTTGGACTTGCATATGCAGAAGCATTATTTGGATTACTGTCTGTTGCATTTATACCAAATAAATTATTTTTTTCAAGTGCTTTTTGAGAAGTACCGCCTGCTGACTCATTCATTGAAACTGCAAGCATTAAAGTTGAATTAACTCCATACTTTTCTTCTGCGTCTTTAAAAGCTTGTCCCATTCCTCTAAGCTTTGAATTTGATGCTGTATTATTATTTATATATCTGTTTAATTCATCAGCTGAATATATACTTTTACTTCTAAAAGGTAAAGTTTGATAATATAAGTGATGAGGATTTGAGCCATTTACAGAGTTATATCTAACACCAGCCTTATAATCACTTATTAATAGTGATAGACCATTTTGAATATTACTCCCATCGTAGAAGTGAATTCCATCATAGCTTAAATATTTTACTCCTTCTCTTAAATAGCTAGGTGCTTTTCCAACAAGAATTTCCCATCCACTACTTCCTGTTAAATCACTAGTTATGTAATGGAGCAATTCTCCTCCAACTACTCTATAATAGCTTGGATTGCTAACTTGATTTAATGGAACTACTTGCATATCATAATTTCCATTAGCTTTATCATTATTTATCCAGCCTTCTCTACCATTTACTAAAACCTTAGCAGCATTACCGCTATATTCAAGTACTGGAGCATCATTTACATATCCAGGGTTAACATATGTAACTACATTACTTAATGTTGGACTGTCATAAATATTAATATTCTTTACAACATTAACATTACTCTCGTACTTTGTAATTCTAGCCATTTCATTTGTTGAATAAACAACTTGTCCTGATCTATTTATTACTGCTGGTAAAATATCATTATTTAATTTTTCTTGTGGATAGCTTTTAGCTGAATTTACAGCCTCATCTAAATTGTTAAATGAATTTACATATTCATAACTACCATCGCTATATGCTAATGTTAATTCATATTCTGAATCAGTTAAAGGTACTAAGACCTCCATCTCTTCAAGCGCTTCATTCATCAACTTAAATTCAATTCTATCTTTTTCACTATCATCAATATAGCTATAAGTTCTTGGCCTTTTTACAGGAACCTTTTTATATTTAGTTCCTTCTTTAACACCAGCTTCATCGTTATTACCTTCATCTATTGTAGAAATTAAATTTTCTTTAGTTTCATTTGAAATGTTTGAAGTATCATCTTTTAATTCTTCTTTGATTTCAGTATTATTTTCTTCATCTTGAGTATTAATTACTCCTTCATTCCCTTGTTCATCTACTGTATTAATTACCGTTTCATTATTGTTAACTTCTGTAGTTGCTTTAACACTAAAGTTTGGTAATAAAATTGATATTATTAATGCTTGGGCTATAATTATTTTTATTTTTTTACTTTTCAAGTCCCCACCTCCCCTTTCTAATATAGAATAACAATTTTATACTAATTTTTCAACTTAAATGAAATAATTGTAATATTCTATATGATCATTTTTGTAGAATAAAATAAAAAAGAATACATATAATTAAAATTTATTAATTATATGTATTCTTATGTAAAAAATCATTTAAATTAAAATAATCCTTTTATAAACCCTATTCCTATACTGCAGTGAATAGTTAAGTATATCCATAGAAGCTTAAATGGATTCTTTCCAACTGCATGTTTAAAGTAAAATACTAAATATAATGCTACATAAGGTATCATACTTAACATTATAGGTATTGGTGTTTTAAATAATAATAACAATATTAATGCAATTACATTATAGATAACAAATATAGATGGGACCAATGTAAAAATACTAAATTGCTTTTTATCTTGTTTTATTACTTTAGCTTCCCAATAGCCATAATTGTACATTTGAGTTTTAATTGCTTTGTAATTATCCCTTGTAAAATAAGTGAATTTTATTATAGGGTCAAAAAGAATTTTTCCACCTATAGCTTTTATTCTTTTATTTATATCATTATCTTGATTTTTTACAAGTTCTTCATTATACCCTCCAACTTCTTTTAAAATTGCAGTTCTATAACATCCAAAACTTGCTGTATCAACTAATTGCTTCTTATTAGAATATCTATAAGATGATACGCCTCCCCCAAATAGAGTACCTCTAGCTAAAGCATAATATTGACCAATATCTGTTTTTGCATCGAATTTAATTTTCCCACCAACGCAATCAACTTTATTTTCTTTTATTGATTCTATACTACTTTTTATAAAGTCCTTATCATAAGAAGCATGTGCTCCTATGACAAATGAAAATTCAGTATTAGCATTATCTACTCCTATATTAAATGCTGCTGCTTGAATTCTTTTAGGATTATTAAATAATTTAATATTACTAAATTCCTTCATTAATCCTTTTACGACATCAGTAGTCTTGTCTTCAGATTCCCCATCTATTATAAATATTTGATATTTATCTTTTGGATATGACTGTTCTTCTAAAGATCTTATACATCCTTCGATATATTTTTCTTCATTATATGTCGCTATTATTATAGTAGCCTCCATAAAATTACTCCTTGCTTATATTTTTGTTATACTTAACCATATATTTTACTAGCCATAATTAAGTTAACATTTATTTCTTATATCTATATCCTACATATAAATTTTAAAATATGGAATAGTAATCACTCCATATTTCACTATTTATTTATATTTTATTACCTATTATATTTTACCATCTATTATTCATCACTCTTACCAACGCCAGATAATACTAATCCTTTATTATGGTCTAATGCCCAACTAATACCCCAGTCATTTTGGAATATAAGGATATTTCTATCTTTAAAATCTTTAACTTTCTTTGTATCTGAAGTTAAGTTTAGTTTTTCCATATCTACATCTTTGTTTTCTATCCATCTAACATATCTAAATGGAAGTCTATCCATCTTTATATCAACGTTGTATTCATTTTTTAATCTGTATTCTAGAACTTCAAATTGAAGCACACCAACAACTCCAACTATTATTTCTTCCATTCCTATAAATAGTTCTCTAAATACTTGAATTGCTCCTTCTTGAGCTATTTGAGTAACACCTTTTACGAATTGTTTTCTCTTCATTGTATCTACCGGTCTTACTCTTGCAAAGTGTTCTGGTGCAAATGTTGGAATACCTTCGAACTTAAACTTCTTTGATGGTGCACATAATGTATCACCTATTGAGAATATACCTGGGTCAAATACCCCAATTATATCTCCTGCATATGCTTCTTCAACTATTTCTCTATCTTGAGCCATGAATTGTTGTGGTTGAGCAAGCTTAATTTTCTTTCCACCTTGCATATGATAAACATCTTCACCTTTTTCAAATTTACCTGAGCAGATTCTCATAAATGCAATTCTATCTCTATGAGCCTTATTCATATTTGCTTGTATCTTAAATACAAAGGCAGAGAAGTTATTATCAAATGGATCAATTTCTCCTATGCTTGAGTTTCTTGGAAGTGGTGAAGTTGTCATTTCTAAGAAATGCTCAAGGAATGGTTCAACACCAAAGTTTGTTAAAGCTGATCCAAAGAATACAGGTGTTAATTCTCCAGATTTAACTTTTTCTAAATCAAGCTCATCTCCAGCTATATCTAAAAGTTCTATATCTTCCATTAACTTATCGTGTAGAGCTTCTCCTAATATTTCTCTAAACTTAGGATCATCTACTGAACCTTCAACAGCATCTACTGCACTTTGACCGTGATTTCCTGCAGAGAATGCTATGATTCTATTATTATCTCTTTCATAAACCCCTTTAAAATCCTTACCAGAACCTATTGGCCAGTTCATTGGATATGTCTTTATTCCAAGTTCATTTTCTATTTCTTCTAATAATTCAAATGGATCTTTAGATTCTCTATCCATCTTATTAATAAATGTAAATATAGGCATTTCTCTAAGAGATGCAACATGGAATAGTTTTCTTGTTTGATCTTCTATACCTTTTGCTCCATCCACTACCATAACAGCGCTATCTGCCGCCATAAGAGTTCTATATGTATCTTCTGAGAAATCTTGGTGCCCTGGTGTATCTAATATGTTTATACAGTGGTCTTTATAGTTAAATTGCATTACTGAGGAAGTAACTGAAATCCCTCTTTGCTTTTCTATTTCCATCCAGTCTGATACTGCATGAGTAGAAGCTTTTCTTGCTTTAACTGAACCTGCAAGCCTTATTGCTCCTCCATATAACAAGAACTTTTCTGTTAAAGTTGTTTTACCTGCATCTGGGTGAGATATAATAGCAAAGGTTCTTCTTTTTTCTATTTCATTTATATAATCTGCCAAAGTAGCTTCCTCCTTAAAATTAAATTAAGTTTTATCTCTATTTCTCTAGTTATTCATTATACCCTAAAGTTTAATAATTTAAAATGAAAATTTGTTATTAATTGCAAAGCAATTTACAAATGAAAGAATGGAAAAATTAAAGAATGAAAGAATCGAGGTGGTTTTGCTATGCAAAACTTAAACTATAGGTGCTAATCACTTTCTATTCAAAAACCCCTTAGGGATTTTTTCATTAACTTTTTACTTTTTCCCCTTTCACTCTTCATTAATAATAGCTATCTTATTGTGTTTTAAAAACGTGTTGGTATTTTTCCATAATAATCTGTTTTAAAAACGTGTTGGTGGAATTTAGTTATATAGCTTTCTACTACATACAATAATTAATTCATTAGACTTTAGAAGATAACTATTTATAAAACTAAATTCATATTTATATTCCTTTAGAAAGTATACCAACATTATTTTAAAACAGATACTGATAGTCTTATTTCCCACAATATAATCTTATTTAATGTTTCGATTTATAAATTATACTACCAACCTTCTTTTAACACAGATGTTTATATCTTTGCTATATATAGAAATACTCATTTAAATACTATAAACAAAAAACTGAATGCATTGTTCTAAAAATAAACTCGACTTAACTTTTATAAATCCATCCTTCGGTTTATTATAGATTATATTTCCACTATCACTATAATTATTGTTATCTTTATTACTATCTAAAGCATTAAAATAATTTATTCCATTTATAGTTTCTATTCCATATAAAACTAAATAATGTCCTTCAGTTGTAAAATCTCCAGGTCTCATCAATGCAACTGCAATATGTTTCCCATCACTTAATAACCTTTTTACCTTTGTTATTTCATTTCCATCAAATTTTTCTAAATTTAATTTATATCTTTCATCCTTTGCTACTTCGTCAAAAAACTCAATAGATGTATCATTATTACAATAATCCTTTTCAATAGAATATTTAGCCATATCAATTGGAGTTACTTCTAATTCATTCATAGTAGCTTGAATCATTGCCATAGCTGTTACTCCGCATCCTGTCTTGCTCAAAGGATTATTTACTGTTTTATAAGGAAATCTTGCCCATTTTTCATCTTCTTGACTAAAATATTTCATCTCTTTTTCATACTTTCCATTTAATAAAATGTTGTAATCTAAATTTTCACTTCTAATATCATCATAATTCTCTTGGAGTTGATTATTCATATATTTTGCTCTTTTATTAAGCTCATTGTAGTTTTTATAATAATACTCTTCTAATTCTTTTACTTTTGTTTCATATTTTTCATCACCAGTTTTTGAATATAGATTCATTAAGTAATCATGCTGCTTTATATAGGCTTCTGGATAAAACCTTTCTCTTTCTAAAACTTCTTGTCCATAATCTAATGCTTTTTCATCTTCATCTAAAAGTTCATGCATATATGAAAGATTCCAAGTTACCATTGGATCATAGATGTTTATTTCTTTGCTAATTTCCAATAAAGAGATTCCTTCTTTTAAATACTTATCGTCATTACTTTTATCATACAGATTCTTTTTTACTTGTGCTCCATTAAAGTAACCTCTATAATCCCATTTAAATGAAATGTTATTTGAAAAACTAAAAAGATTATCTGCTAAATTATCGTTAATATTAATTAAATATCTTCCTAATACTATTGTTGCTTCAAAAATAGTAAGATAGATAGAAATCGTAGCTAAAATAATATATATAACTTTTTTAATTTTAAGGTTATTTCTTATTTCTACTTTTATTTCCTTATCGCTTGTATATTTATTATTTTTATTTTTTACTCTTTTCTCCTCTTCACTTATTTCTCCCAAAGTAACCAACATCATAAGAATTATAGGAAAAGTACTAAAAGATAAATCGAAATCTAATAATGAATGTAATAATATGGATATATATGCTAATATTATGTAACTTTTATCCTTATTTTTACTTTTAGCTATAATTATTACTCCATAAGCTATTACTCCTATAAATGCTATGCAATTAATTACTCCAGCATCATAGGCTACTTGTAATATGGAATTATGTATATATTTGACATCATAAAAAGCTGTTGCATCCTCAAAAAGCTTATATTGGAACATATTTATTCCATTGCCAAAAGGATGTTCTATTATACTATTTATTGAATCTTCAAAATATAGAATTCTTTCCTGTAGTGTTCCATTACTAAATGAAATATCTTTTAGCCTATTAATTAAATTACTGTTAGTAAATAGTAAAGCTAATAGTATAAACACTCCAAAAAAGTAATAAATCTTATCTTTAAATTTTATATTTTTTATTAATATATAAAAAATTAATATTATAGGTAATACCACAATACCTACTATCTTTAATTTGTCTAAAATAACATAAAGTATCATTCCTAATATAATTGGCTCTAGTGATATTATTAATTTTATTTTATTATCTTTTATATCCACATATAACTTATAGAAAATATATAAAACTGATATTATGAGTGTTGTTCTTGAACCTGTAAATAACAATGATAAAAATAAAATTGTTTCTATTGCATCTGTAAACTTATCTTTAGTTCTAATTCCATTTAAATAAAGTCCTATTAAATGTAACATTGCATAACTATTTGCATATCCAATATTTCCAAAAACTCTAATTCCTTGATATAATCCATGATAAGTAATGTAAAATATACATACAGCTACTATTGCTAAAAGTGTGAAATTTAATATTTTCTCCTTATTCTCACCTTTTAATATATAACCATATATTAAATAGTAAATAGCCATATTTAAATATAAAAAGCTTCCTGAAATACTTTCAATATATGGTGAAATAATTATTTGAGATATAACTATAGAAATCCACATTGCTATTAAAATGTAAAAATACTTATTCTCCTTAAGTTTATTCTTTTTTATGAGAATAAAAATACTTCCTATTAAAAATAAAATTAAAGATCCTAAGTTTTCTTTTAAAACTGATGAAGGTATTATAAATGGCAGTATTCCTATTATTATTTCAAACATAAATTATCTCCTTATAAAAAATCCATGCAATAGATTTTTCTAAATGCATGGATTTAAATTATTCTTAAATTTAATTAAGCATGTCTTCTTTTTCTAAAGAACATAGCTCCACCAATTGCCATAATTCCTAACGCTACTACAAAAATAGTAGTGCTTGATACCCTAGCCCCTGTTTCTGGAAGATTTCCTTTTCCAGTTTCAGAATTGTTACTTGAAGTATCATTTGATTCAGTAGATGTATCTACTGATGGAGATCCTGCTCCATTATTTCCTTCTACTTTTTCAGCAATAACATACTTAGAAAAGTGTGATGTTTTAAATGTTACTTTATTTCCTTCAACTGATGTTTCCATAGCTTCAAAAGTCTTATCTGCATCGTTATAATAATAAACTACAAGTTTATCTTTATTTAAACCCTCAAGATCCTTATCTGACAATAAAATTTCTACTTCTGCTAATCCATCTTTAAAGTTATGAACGTTAACTTGTCCATCTTCTCTATTTATAATTAAATTAAAGTCAAATACTTTATTAACAGCATTCTTATCTTTTAAAATGTCAGAGTTCTCTAATATATCTAATTTAATAGTTACATCACTAGCGCCTTGTAAAAGTTCTGAGTCTATTAATGATAATGGTAAATTCATTTTCATGCTATTATTTACAGATATATTTAAAGATCCTTTTCCTGATTTTAAAGCTTCTATATCTTTTAGCACAACTTCAACATTTTTAACTTCAGATTCAGTTTTTATAGCTATTTCATTTTTCTCATTTGAATTAATCTTTGATACTTCTGCAATAACTTTATCATCAGATGGCCTGATTACTACATTCTCATTGTTTTCGTTATCTCCTGGTTTTTCTGGAGTTGTTGGTTCTCCTGGTATGGTCGGAGTAACATTATTTTTATTTTGTACTATTGTGAATCTATTATATTGTTTCAATAGAATATTGTCATTATCATAAACAATTATCTTTAAATCATTATTTATAATTCTTTCACTATCTAACTTTATTATACTAATTTCATTATTACCTTTTATTTTACTTAGATAAGCTTCATTTCCTTTATTCTCTACGTACCAATATGATTTGTCAAATTTATTTATAGACTCGCTATAAGAATAAAGCTCTATTTCCCCTAAAAAGTCATATATTCCATTTGTTAATCTATATTTTGCTAACTTCATTCCTAAATTTATATATAAAATATCATTTTCTTTAAAGGATTCATTAGGGTAATATCCAATATTCCCCTCCATTATTCCTTCGCTAATTACTTTATTATCCTTTACTTCTGAAACTTTATATTTATATATATTACTTTCATAATCCCATTCTAATTCATCATAAATAAAAACAATATTATTAACACTATCATAACTAAACTCAACATGTGGCGATCTATCCATTGACTCTTGAGCTTTGTAGATAAAGTCATTTAATATTATACCTTCTTTTACCCTATGACCTTCACCTATTTTCCCATAACCAATCTCATATTCAATTATGTTACCACTATTAGGATATCTATATATATTAGCAAAAATTTGATTTTCACTATCTTTATACATAACATTATAATATCCATCATATGCTCTATACATGCTATCTATATCAAGATCTATATTATTTTCTTTAATAATTTTTTTAATTAAATCTTTCACTTCTGCATCTTCTGTAATTGCAACTGGTCTTAGATTACTGTCCTCTATATTTGATTCTTGCCACTCATCTGGTTTTGCATTTTCAAATGTATTACTATTTAAATTGTATTTTTCATAGAAAAGTATTTCTCCAACTTGTACAACATTTTTAGTATATTTTATTACCGCAGTATTATCATTATACTTAGATATACTTGCAGTTTGATATCCATCAACTTCTTTTAATACAGTTTCCTTTCCTCCCTCAACTTTTGAAATTATAACTTTATTTTCTTTTTCACTATAATAAGCTATCAAACTTCTATTTCCATATTGTTGATTGGATCTTAAATAGTAATCACTTTTCACTAAAGTAGTGTATTCATTCTCCGCTGCATTAACAACTGTTTGTAAAAGACTTGTTGGCAGTATTGACATTGCCATAAAGTAAGTTAAAACACTAGCAATAAATAATTTAAACCTTTTCATACTTCCCCTCCATTAATGTATATTATTTTTGCATATTTTATTATAATATACATAATTTTCATATTCAAGTAAATTATTGATTTATTGTGCATTATTTTTATTTATTTTAATATTTTTTCATTTTAATTTATATATTTTATTAAAATTCACATTATATTTAGTTCACACTCACCAGACCTAAACTTTGCCTCTGACTTCCTTCAAACTCCACCTCCTTGTGTACACTCTTATTATTGGATAGTTGTTCCCACTACCAAACCCACAGTGGACTTTCACCGTCAAGTTCTTTCCCATTCTTGGCATATGTAAAAATCCATGCACTAGTTTTAACTTAATGCATGGATTTAAAATACTCTTAATTTAAATTAAGCTTGTTTCTTTTTTCTAACAAACATAGTCCCACCAATAGCAACTATTCCTATTGCTAAAACTAATACTATTGTGCTAGATACTCTTGAACCTGTTTCAGGTAACTCTGGAACATCAGAAGGATTACCAAGTTCTTCATTCATTAACTTTGTAATATTAATAAGAGAATTTAAAGCATTATCTACTTCTTTTTGTGTTGCATCTTTATCATTAATAACTTTATCTACTACTTTTAATGCATCCTGATATTTTTTCCAGTTTTCTTTTGAGTGGTTTGCTTCTTTATAATATTCTAGGATTTCTTTGTAGAATTTTTCTAACTTAGATTTATCCACCTTAGAAGCTTCTGGTTCTTCTGTTTCCACTTCTACTAGATTACCTTTAGCTGTCTTTAATGCTGATAGAGCATTATCTATTTCTATTTGTGTTGATGCATTATCATATGCATCTTTTGCTGCTTTCAATGCATTTATAAAAGTATTTTTCTCTGCTCCATCTTTATATTTATCTAAGTCAATCTTTTCATATTCTGCAATTACAATTCCTAATTCACTTCTATCAACGTTTTCTTCTCCTGGCAATTCTATTAAATTACCTTTAGCTGTTTTTAATACTGATAGAGCATTATCTATTTCTATTTGTGTTGATGCTTTATCATATGCATCTTTTGCTGCTTTCAATGCATTTATAAAGTCATCTTTCTCTGCTCCATCTTTATATTTATTTAGGTCAAGCTTTTCGTATTCTGCAATCACATTGCCTAATTCACTTCTATCTACATCTTCTACATCTAGTAATTTTAATGCTGATTGTGCTTCTGTAAGAGCTTTTACCACATTATCAATTTCCTCTTGTGAAGCTGCATTATCTACTAAAGCTTTTGCATTTTCTAATACTTTTACAAATGTATCTTTTTCAGCTCCGTCTTGATATTTAGTTAAATCAAGCTTTTCTGAATTTTTAATAGCCTTTTCTAATTCAGTATAATCTAATTTCTCCTTTTCAACAGTTACTGTAGCCTCTGCCATTAGACCTGCTGCATTTGTTATTTTAACCTTAGCAGTTCCTGACTTTAATGCTGTTAAAAGACCATTTTGATTTACTTTTACTATTTTTTCATCAGAAGAGCTCCATACAATACCTTTTAAAACAGTATTTTCTGCATGCTTTGGAGTTAATGTAACTTTTCCACCTATATTCATTGTTACATCTTCTAAAGTTGCTGTATCTGCTACCTTTTGTAAGATAATTGGTGCAACTTCTGCTATAGCTGCAAAGTTACCTCTACCCTTTTCTACATAAATCTTAATTGTTTTTACAGTATGTGTTTCTTTAAACTTAGAAGTTATCCATGATCCACCTTGCATCTCTGAATCTAAAGCGGTAATAGAATCTGAAGTTTCTAAAATATTTCCTTCTGAATCTAATACTTCATATTTGAATTGTTGTACAATACCATTATTTGCACTTGGTCTTTGTTGGAATTTAAATCCACCAATTTTCGCTTCATTACCTAAATCTACAGTTAAGATTGCTGGATTTTCTTTATTTACAACAAATCCTGTAGTACTCCAATTTGAATGCCAGTAAGTAGAAGAATTTCCATCTGTAGCTGCGGATGCTACTCCACTTCCTGCTGGTTCTCCTGTTGCCTCTTCTGTATTTGCACTAGAGCTTATTCCACTTAATTCTTCCCTTGGAATATCTATTACAACATCGTCTATGATTTTCATTTCAAATACAACTTCTTTTCCATCTGGAAGTGTTGCTGTAATAGTTGTATTTCCTGCTGCTACTGCTTTTACTATATTAACATCTTTATCTACAACAGCTACTTTTTCATCACTTGAATTCCACTCGATTTTATCTAGACCACTTCCATATATTGTAGCAGTCTCACCCTTATAAAGATTTGTACTTGATAATGTAACTGCAATAGCATCTTTATCTTCTTTAATCACAAGGTTATCTAGAACAAAATCTGTTTGTCCCATAGCACCACTGCCTGCTTTACTTGCATTTTGATAAAGACCAATCCAAGTTTGTCCACTTCCATTACCAATTACCTGCATTTTTACATGCTTTGTCTCTCCACGAGCTGCTTCAAGATATTGTTCTCCTGAAGGAGCTGTATAATTTGTTCCATCTCCAATAACCATAGCATATGCTTTATCTGGTCCTGATTGATAATCAAATTCAACATTGTATACTTTACCTGCTTCAAAGCGGAAATTTTGTGGAATTGTTTGATAAATTATTCCTGTATTTGCACTATGATGTTTTAGTGACCAGTTTCCTGAAATTACATCACTAATTACTCTTCCATTCCATCCAGCTTGTGTATATGGTTCATTTAATTGTGATAAATGTGTTCCTGGATCTGAAATTCCTTGTGCAGAACTTAATACAAATGGATATAATCCTTGTACTACTGTTTCAAAATCCTGCTTAAATGTTCCATCTTTTTGGAAGTTATTTAGTGTTTTTTCTACTATACGAATATCATCCATATAAGTAGAGCCTTCTCCAGCTACTCTAGCTAAAGTTAATTCAGCTGTCTCATTTTTGGCTGTGAATGAAATTTGCATACGTTGCATTTTACTTCCATTCTTTTGGTCAGATTTTACATAGTTATTTAAAATAGAACGTTCAGTGTAATTAGAAACTATTTCTTTTCCTGTATTTACTTCTATAGTTGCCTTTTCATCACTGTTATTTTCTACATATACTTCTGCTACATAGTTTGTGTTCTTTTTTAATCCTGAAATAGTTGTAGTTACAGATACATCTTCAGAAGGATTATTAAACGCTAGTCTTTGATCTCCTGTATTTGCCTTTTCTATTACAACTGATTCATCTTCAATATCTCCTGACCACTCATTAGAAGATAATTTTTCTCCTTCAGTATATCCATTAAATCCTGGATCTACTACATAATCTGCTTCACCAAAATCATTTTTTAGTTCTTTAATTTCTGAACCTTTTGCTAATACATATGCTGTTGCTGCTTTAGCTTCTAAAGTTATAGCACCATTAGTTACAGGAACACTTATTTCATTTATACGTCCTTGGTCAGATAGTTCATACATTACAACATTTCCAAGTCCTTCCCATCCTTTTGGAAGTTCCCATGTTGTTTTTCCTCCATCTAAATTCCAATGGTATAATTTTTCTGTTCCATTTTCTTCTGTCCATGGCAATAAATATGTCACATCATCTAATACTACTTTTCCATTTAAAGTAATTGTACGCTCAATGTTATCATCACTTCTTTGTTCTTCATTTCTTGTTACAACAACTTCATCTCCTGCATCATTTCTCAATTTAATTTCTTTTTCATGATTTCCTACAGGCGATTGTCCTTTTTCATAATTTTCCCAATCGGTTACAATATAATGTTGTAAGAACTTAGTAGGTAGGTTTTGATTAAATGTTTGTAAGATGTAGTTATTGTAGTCTTTATCTCCACCCCATCCTTCAAATCCATACAATCTGTAACCTCCAAGTAATGGATTATCTGCTGTTCCTCCAAATGCAGGATAATTTAACACTTGAGAATCTCTATGGTCATTTCTGATGAAACGGATAATATCACTATTAAATCCCTTTGAAGTTGCACCACCATAAACTGCATCTGTTGACCAGTGTTGCCATGTTGAGTCATACTCACCTTGTGCACTAAATTCTGTTGTGAATCTCCAGCCAAGAGAATTAATTTCTTTTGCAATATTTCTTGTTTCCCATGCATCTTGATACCATACATCAAGATAAATGAAGTCCATATTATTTTCACGACTTTCAGCATCTGCTTTAATTTCTTCTTTAGTCGCAGTTACTTCTCCTTCAGAATTTCCTACTGCTAATGGCCATTCTCTATTATAGAAGCTTGTTTCATTTATACGGTCATAGAATTGTACAAGACGTTTCCATCTTGCTTCACTTGATAAATCCCAAAGCTTATCAATTACATGAGATTGATCTAGCCAGCCCCATCCATTTGTTAATGGCTTTTGTAACATATTTTCATTAAATGAAGGTGCTTCTGGATATATTTCTTGGGCATTAACGTGAACACCAATTTCTGTGTTATAATCGTGTGCAATTTTAATTAAATCTTGGAAATCTTCTACTCCACCTTCACGTTCTGCAATATCTGCATATTCTGAATTGGCAGAATCATGGCCTTCATTTCCATATCCTTTTAACATAACTGATTGTGGAAGTCCATCTGTTGCAAGATATACTTTCTTAATATTATCAGCTGTTGTTAAGTAAGGGTTAGATGCCATACTTGCAAAGTTCATAACAATACGATAGTTAACCATATCCTTAATTACTTCTGATCCATAAGGAATATTCATAATATCACGGAATGCAAGGGCTCCATCATTCCAATCAATATCTCCATCTCCATTTTTATCTGCTGCAATAGCAACTTTTGTACATGGTAAATCACTTACTGGATATTCTTCATATTTTGCTGCCGCCTTTTGTCCGTTTTTATCTCCTAATTCATAGTACCATGGTGCACTTGTAAGACTCATTGTATCTGCACCATTGTTTCTTACAACACGCTTATCTCCTTCAGCTTCTGAATTACTGAAAAGACCTGCGCTTAACTTGCTATTTGTAAGGAATCCATATAAATAAGAATCTGTTTTTGATGGAACAAATCCATTTTCAAAATCAATAAATACGTCACCACTTGATGTTGTAGTTGTAGATGTTTGTGCTCCTGCAAAATTAGCACCTTCTTCTACAGCATCTACTGTTAAAAGATTTAACCCTGGAACATCAATAGTTGCAATCTTTGCAGATCCTTCAGCCTTATTAAGCTCTGTTACTTCCCATGTTAAATTATTTCCTTCTACACTTACTTTTATTTTCATATCTAAATTTATGTTGTTTTCAGTGTTTTCAACATGCATTGAATATACTCTAAAATCTTTTCCTTCTTCTTCAACTGTAACAGTTGGTTCAATTTTTATACCATTGATTGCTACAGTATTAAGTTTAGTTTCGTTACCACGGAAATATTGGTCTTTAACCTCTCCCCCATCTTTAAGAATTTGATATCTAGCCACAACTGGGAATGTTTTTCCAATATATACTTTCATTGTTTCTGATGCAATACTATCATATTGTGTTAAATCCAATCCTGCCTTTTCTTCTAATATAATATCTATTACATTGTTTTTATCTTCAATATTTATAACTTTAGAATATGCCTCATAACCTGGCTTTGTAACAGCCATATTATGTTCTCCAATTTCTAAGCCATCGAACTGATACCTTCCATTTACATCACTGTTAGCTGAGTTTGCTCCTATGCGTATAACTGCTTCAGGGATTGGATTCCCATCTTTATTTAAAACAGTTCCTGATACAGGCACAAGCTTTGAATACTCTTCTTCCACTTTTTGCCCTTGACGTTCTGCTGCAAATCCCCACTTATCTTCCATAGTGTTTGTATCATTATATTTCATATCTGCAAAAGAAATTGATGTTGCTCCATTTGTTTTTACACCAAATCTTCCTTTTCCGGAAGTCTTTTCAGCAAATGAAATTAAAGCTTGATTAGTAACTCTAACTGTAGTTCCATTAACAGTTACTGATAATGTCTCACGATTTAAGGATACAGACATTTGTAATTCTTGACCCTCTACAGGCTCTGGGAGACCTGAAATCTTTGGGTAAGATTCACTACCATTTAACTTATATTGATAATACCACTTACTACTTGAATCATGTCCTATATACAGCCAATTGTTATCGTCTACATAACTGTAAAATACTCCCCAGTTATTACTTGGTTTTAATTTTAGGGAAAGTTCCCCTGCCTCTTCCATTTTTCTACTATTATTAAGTAATAAAACTGGTGCTGCTGCAGCTGGATTACCATAAGCATGTCCACCGCCATTGTTAGATCCACCTGTCAACTTAAACCACTTTTCACCTTGTTCAGATGGTTCTTCTGGATATTCTTTATCTGTAACTACTACTGATGGTTCCCATACTTGACCTGTAAGGTTATCTTTATATAATGTCCAAGCATTGTAATTTGTATACTTATCGCTTCCAACTGTTACATCTGAAAAATAGATATCAGTGTAAGCAGTTCCATATGCAGCTGCACCAAATCCAATCTTTCCTGCTTCATTTTTTAAACTAATAAAATCAGCTGTATTAATTAGTACTTCTCCACTCTCACCACTTATCTCATTCTCTACTTTTAATTTAAGTCCATTTTCCACATATACTGCACTAATGTTTACGATATCATTTTGATTTAATCCTGGGAGCCCTGTAATTCCTGGATATCCTCCTTTATTACCATTCTTATATTCTATAAACCATCCAGTTGCTCCGTCATATGCAACATATCCCCAATGATTATCATCTACATATTTTGTTACAAAACGAAATCTTGTATCGTTTTTTTCACTTCCAACTTTCATCTGAAAGCTAATTGACTCATCTCTAATGTCCTTTTTATCTGATAATACAAATAATTCTGGGTTTGCACTCCCAAAATGCCCATTACCATTACCACTTCCAGCCTTTATATGTGCCATTGTTTTTGGTGCTGCTAAAACATGTAAAGATGGAAATATACATGTACAAAATACAGCAATGGCTATTACTCCAGCCCAAAGTCTTTTCTTACTTCCTTTTAGGATATTAACCATAAATACACCCTTCCCTTCTATTAAATTTGTAATTATTACTCTTCACCCTTCTTTTTATATTTTTACCACCTCATTACATTTTTCTTTTATTTTTGTAATATGTAAAAATATACTACATTTGTATGTTTTTACATAAAGTATAAATCCATTATATATTAGTTTTTAATGAATATATATTAGTATCTTGCTAATTTATCTATCTATTTTGAGAACTTTGGTTCATTATTTAACATTAAAAATAGCTCTGATTGAACATAAACCAAGTAAGTTCATGTCCAATTAGAGCTATTTTTTAATTATCTATTACTTTATTTTAATTTATTTCTCTTACATTCCACTTAACAAACATCACAAGTACAATATTTGCTATTGCTGTTATAAGTAATATTAAGCCTATCGGCATTCCAGTATCTATTATTTGTCCATATAGCAATTGTCCTGGTGCTACACTTATTGTTGCTACTGCTGTTGAAAAAGCTGAAACTCTTCCTAGCATTTCTAGTGGTACTTCTTTTTGTATAAATGTTAGTGTTAATACATTTGATAATGAAAGTGACATCATTATTGCAAGTCCACCAATTGCAAATAGGAATGCTATTGTGTAGTTATTTGCTTTTATTCCATCTAATGTTGACATTAATATAACACCTGCAACCATTGGCAAATATGTATAGTGAACCTTTTTTATTTTAAACATATTTGGTTTTACACTTATCCAGAATCCACCTAATATCATTCCCAAGACACATATACCTTCTACTATTCCATATATTTCTGAAGGTAGCCCTAAGAAAATGTTTATGAAGTATGGTGCTAGAATTGTTAATACTGGAACTAAAAATATATTACATAATGCATATGAAGCTATAATTCCAAGAACAACTTTTTTCTCTTTTGATAAATACTTGAAGGTTTTACCCATATCTATAAATGAATTTTTTATAAACTCAATTGATAGTATCTTTTCTTCCCTCTTTGCAGTTCCCTTTATATTTTCAGATGCCATTGTTGCTTTTTTATTTTCTTTTATGCCTTCAGATGCTATTGCTGCTTCTTTCTTTCCTCTTATATCTTCTTTTGCTTTTTCAGATATAATCGTAACTTTTGCACTTTCTTTAATATCTAAGGCTGATACTGCTACTTCTGTAGTTACTATATTTTTCTCTAAAGTAACTACATTATTTGATTCTACATCTTCGTTTACCACTAAATCTGGAATATCTAAGAATAATTCCATTATTGCAGATGCAAAAAAGCTTATAGCATTTATTATAACTATTGCTTTTATTCCAACTATTCCATAAAGAACACCTGCAAGTATTGGTCCTGCAAAGTTTACTATTGACCCTACTTGATTTATTACACCATTAGCACTTGTTAACTTATCTTCTTCAACTATTTGAGGAATTGATGACGTAACTGCTGGTCCATATAAAGTAAAACATATAGATAGCATAAACATCACTATAGCAACAATTACTTCATGGTCTCTACCATTAAGTAGTATTATTGCATATCCTCCAATTAAGAATGAGCAGAAAAAATCTAAGTAAACCATTATCTTTTTCTTATTTACACGATCTGATAACATTCCAGCAATAGGTGCAAATAAAATATATGGTATCGTTGATATTGCTAATATATTTGCAAAGGTAGCTGTACTACCTGTAAATTCTAGTAGATATAGAGACATACTAAATCTTTGAATTGCATTACCAAATAAAGATATAATTTGACCTATAACTATTATTATAAAGTTTTTATTTTTCATGGTCACCCCTCAGAAGTTCGTATTCCATACATATTGGGTATTCACCATTTTCGCTAACTTGAAGATGTGCTTCTACCCCATATATTTCTTTTAATGATTCTTTTGTTATTACGTCTATTGGTCTTCCTTCACAAATTACTTTTCCTTTTTTAAGACCAATTATATTATTTGCAAATCTACAAGCATTGTTTAGCTCATGAAGAACTATTACTACTGTAATTTGCTTTTCTTTATTTAATTTTTCTAATACTTCTAATACCTCAAGTTGATATGACATATCTAAATATGTAGTTGGCTCATCTAGCATGATAATTTCTGTTTCTTGAGCCAAAGTCATAGCTATCCATGCTCTTTGTCTTTGTCCTCCAGATAAGTTTTCAACTTCTCTATCTGCAAATTCTGAAAGTCCTGTTTCTTCTATTGCCCAGTCGATAACTTCTTTATCATGTGAATTTAATCCACCTATCATTTTTTGATGTGGAAATCTTCCATATGCTACAAGTTCTCTTACTGTAAGACCACTTGGACATACTGGTCCTTGAGGAAGAAATGCCACTTCTCTTGCTATGTCTTTTTCTTTTACCTTCTTTATATTTTTATTGTTTATAAAGATATCCCCGTTCTTTGGCTTGTTTATTCTTGCTATAGTTTTTAGAAGTGTGGATTTTCCACATCCATTTGCTCCAATTATAATACTGATTTTTCCTTTTGGGATACAAAGATTCATATTTTCAATTATTACATTGCTTTCATATGCAACACTTAAGTTCTTTACACTAATAGCTTCCATAATTATTTCTCCTTCATCATTAAATAAATAAAATATGGTACTCCAAATATTGATACTGTAATCCCAACTGGAATTTCAATTGGAGAAAATAGATTTCTTGAAACCGCATCTGCAAGAAGAATTATAATAGTACTTATAACTCCTGATATTGCAATAAAATTCTTATGATATGGTCCAACTAGCTTCCTTGCAATATGAGGTGAAACAAGACCTAAGAAACCAATGTTTCCTGCAAATGCTGTTGCAGTTCCTGCTAATATAACTACATACGTTAAAAATTTCTTTCTTTCCTTTTCTATGTTTAATCCAAGTGATATTGATAGCTCATCAGAAAGATTTAAAACATCTAACTTTTTATAATTTAATAAAACTATTATAAATAACACTGTTATTATTGGAATTATCACTTTTGCATAACTCCAGCTTGAGCCCCATAAACTTCCTGATGTCCAAACTAATACTCTATTATAATCTCCAGCACCACCTCTAAATGTAACAAAAGTTATAAATGCATTAAGTGCTACATTCATTCCTATACCAATTAATAATAGTCTTTTTGGCTTTATTCCATTTTTACTAGATAGCATATATAGTAAAATCGCTGATATTGCAGCTCCAACTATAGCCATAAACGGAAGTACAAATATAGAAAGTGATCCAAGCTCACTATAGTAATTTGCTGTTTTAAATGAAATAAATATTACTGCGGCAACTGCAGCTCCTGCATTTATTCCTATTATTCCTGTATCTGCTAAATCATTTTTAGTTATTGTTTGAAGTATACATCCTGCTGTTGATAATCCTATGGCAACAAATATACCAACAAGCATTCTTGGAAGTCTTAAAGTTAAAACTGCTGTATTTTGAAGTTTTGTTCCATTACCAAGAAGTGTATTTATTACTTCTAATGGAGTTACCTTATATGTACCCCAGCACAATGTAATTAAAAAGGAGACAAGTAATAATGCTATTAAAATTACTAAAACTAGTTTAAATCTTTTTTTCTTCATTATCCTCTCTCCTTTCTAACTAATGATATGAAAAATGGTATTCCTATAAGTGCTGTAAATACTCCAATTGGAGTTTCATAAGGATCTAAAAGCATTCTTGCTGCTATATCTGCATATGTTAAAAGTACTGCACCAACTAAAAATGAGCATGGTATGTTTTTTCTATAATCCTCTCCTAGTATTTTTCTAACTATTTGAGGAACTATAAGCCCAACAAAGGCTATGTTTTTTCCTACTGCAACTGCTGATGCACACATTGGTATCATAACCATAAGTGTTGCAAATCTTATTTTTTCTGGATTTTCACCAAGTCCAATTGCAACATCATCTCCAAGATTTAAAATATTTATCTTTGATGATAATAAAATTGCTATAATAAGTCCTATAACTCCAACAAAGAATACTAATTTAAAATCTGCCCATCCTGCATTTCTAAATCCTCCAGATACCCAAAATCCTATCATTTGTGATTGATTAGATAAAAGTCCAACTATTGTTGTTAATGAAATGAAGAATGTGCTTAAGGCTGTTCCTGCTAAAAGTATCTTTGCAATTGAATTATTATTTGCTTTTTTTGATATAAAAGCTAAAACTATAAGACCTGTTATAAGTGCTCCAATAAAAGATGCTATCATAACATTTCTTGTACTTATTGTTATTCCTAGTGCATAGAAAATTGCTATTACTAAAGTTGCTCCTTGGCTTACACCTAATATTGATGGTTCTGCTATAGGATTTCTAGTAACCCCTTGTATCATTGCACCTGTTACCCCTAATATTCCCCCTGTAAATAATACTGATAATGCTCTTGGGATTCTTACATCTCTAACTAACATAAGTTCTAATGTTTTACTATAATTAAAGATACTATCCCAAATGTCTGAAAAGGAAATATGGACGGATCCTAACCTTACAGCTAGAACCAGTCCTATTACTAAGAGTAACATACTAATTATTGTAAAAATTACTGTATGTCTCTTATTTTGTTTCATTTAACATTTCACCTATTTCATCTACTAATAATTCTCTACCTATTGAGCTATAACCTTGGTTAAAGTATGGTGATGAATCTAACACTACTACTTTACCCGCTTTAACTGCTGGTAGGTTGTTCCAAATAGCATTGCTTTCTAATTGAGCTAAATCTTCTTTTGTTGCTATTAAGAATATATAATCTGATTTTATTGCTGCTAAACCTTCGTATGTAACAACTGGTAAGCTTATATCACTTTGTGCTGGCATTCCTTCTGGTTTCTTAAGTCCCATATCTTCATATAATACGCTACCAAATCCTGCACCATCAAATATGAAGAACTGTCCACCACTAGCTAAGAATGAAAGATATGATGTATCTTCGCCATATTCTGCTTTAATCTTATCGCCTGCTTCCTTAGCCTTTGCTTCATAATCTGCAAGCCACTTATTTGCTTCTGCTTCTTTATTAAATACCTTTGCAAATGCCTTAACATCATCTTTCCAGTTTAATGCTTCTAATTGAATCATAACTGTTGGAGCAATTTCACTTAATTGATCATACATTTTTTCTTGAACTGTTGATATAACTATTAAATCTGGGTTTAAGTTCATTATAGCTTCAACATCCATTGTATCTTGCATGCTATATCCTAAGATTTCAGCACCCTTTAATGTTTCTTCTAAATATGAAGGGAACTTAGTGTAATCATAAGCATCACTATTTGCAGTTCCTATTACCTTATATCCTAATATTGATAAAATATCACTGTTTCCGCTTAAATCTACTATTCTTTGAGGTTCTGCCGGAATTTCAACTTCTCCTCTAACATCTGTTACTGTTACTTTTTTATCTTCTGACTTATTTTCAGCTGTAGCACCATTTCCGCATCCTACAAGCATAAATGCAGTAACACAAGAAACTACTAATGTTTTTAATAAATTCTTCTTCATAACTTACCTCCATATATTCTAAGATTTATTAAATCATTATCTTACGATAATTTAAGAAACCTTATTATTATTTTGTTTTGTAAATCTTATTATTGCTTTTTATTACTTTTTTATTACCTTTTTGATTAGTCTTATTGATTGCTTTGATTAATTAATCTTATTTATTACATTGCCAATTGTATATGAGATTCATTCTCAATTCAAGGTTTGCAACTAATTTAATAATTTTATCATCTAATAGAATAATTTTTATATAAAAATAAGCAGATTTTCTGCTATAATAATTATGAACTCTTTTAAGCTTTACTGAATACAACACCCTTAACTTTTTGCTATAAATTTTCGCTTTTAACTATAAATTACTTTTAACTTTTCACTAAATAAATTCTTTGAAAATTTATTTATATTATTACCTAAAGAAAAAGTTTTATTAAAAATTTATTTACTTTTAAATGTACAAATATAACTAGGGGGATGAAAAACAAATGATATCAAGATCTACTCATGAATTTCAAAATATGGTATTAAATAATATGACCTTTTCTTCATACCCTATGAGTAACTACACTATATACAAAAATGAGGACAGGCCTGAACTTGGATATTTTATTAAATATAGTCGTGAAGGATATTATGACTTTGGAATTGGTGATTATACTATTGCTCAAGATTTTTCTCTTTCTTTTAATCATCAAGATGAGATAATGAGGCTTGGAACTGTTTATACAGGAGTGACAAAATTCAAAATAGAGAATAATCCCGTTTCATCATTTACTCCATCTTCTTTTTTTGTAGTAGAAAAGGATTTGAAAGGAACTCAGGTTTGGAAGAAAGGCCAACACTTTCATGGAGCAGAAATAACAATTTATAAAAAATACTTTGATGAAGTTCTTAAACCTAATTTTTCTAATATTATTGATTTTAATAACTTTATTTTCAATTATACATATAGATATCTTCCACTTGAAATTGCAACCATTATTCAGCAGTTAAGAAGCTTAGCCCAAGCTGATGAACTAACTCCAATATATTTAGAAAGTAAAATTTTAGAAGCTATTGCATTAATATCAAAGGAAGTTCACTCTTCTCCAGAAAATGCTTTTACAAATCAATTAAATTATGGGGAAATCATTATAGGAAAAAATAGAAAAGTTAATCTAACTGCTTCAGATGCTAATGCAATACAAAAAGCTTACGAAATTTTGACAATGGAAGCTTGCAATCCACCAACTATAAAAAGCTTAAGTAAGATGGTATTTCTAAATGAACAAAAATTAAAAGCAGGATTTTCAGCAAAATATCATATGTCCATTAGCCAATACACTAATTCAATTAGAATGACAATTGCCGAAAACTTATTATCTACAACAGATTTAAGTATTGAAGAAATCTCTAAAATGATAGGATATAATTATTGCGGGAACTTTGTAAAAATGTTTAAAAAAGTTCATGGAAAAACTCCACTTGCTTTTAGAAAAATGAAAGAAACAGAAGAATTAAAGAATGAAATAATTTAGAAAAAAACTTCTGTTCAAAAACAGAAGTTTTTTTCTAAATTATATGATTTTCATAATTAAAAATTTATCTTCAATTATTTTTTACATGTCTATCAATAAACATTTCTGGAGTAATATCGTCATTAAATAATAATTCAATACTATCTAAATGAACTTTAGCTAAATTATATGGCATCTCCAAATCATAGGCACCATGATATGAATAATTTTGAAAATCTTTAGCGGCTTCATATAACATATGACTAATTTCCGCATCAATTTTCTGATCATTCCATACAGGTATGCCTCCATTCATTTCTTTAATATAAATATCACTAACTTCTTTAAATATATCTATATATAAATTATCTATAATCTCCTGTTTATCTGAGTTACTATTTATCACAAATCCATCTACAAATCCACCTATGCCATATTTTTTCCCTACGAAAGATGAAATGTCAATGAGCTTTAATTCATTTATATCATTGTTATTCTCTTTCAAACTCTTTTCTATTTGCGGTATTAACCATGTTCCATTTAATGTCATTGCTGATTTTTTTTCTGAAAAATAAAAATCTGAATTATAGCTTTCTAAGTTTAATGTATCTTCTGAAAATGCATCAATATCACATAATTCCTTGAATTCCTCAGCTGCCTTTAAAAATCCTTCATTATTAAACTTTGAATTATCATTTAGTGCTTCTTTAACACCTTCTATTCCAACATTCTTTAATGCTAACATCATATAATAAAATGATAATGTCCATGATTCTTCTGCCCCAACAGATAATGGAACAATTCCTAATTCTTTAAATGATTTTATTGCTTGTATAAACTCTTCATAATTTTCCGGAATCTTTATATTATTATTTATAAATAAATCTTCATTAGCAAATAACATGAGCTTCCAGCCAAATAAAGGTACTGAGTAAACATTTTCATCGATAGTAAACGACTTCAAGTTTTCTTCACTTATATTTTTATATACATTTTCTTTCTCACATATATTATTAATGTCTTTAATTGCACCCAAATTAACAAAATCTTTTAAAAATTGATCTCCCCAAGCATAAAAAATATCTGGTGCATCATTTGTTATTACTGCTTCTCTTATAACAGACTTATAAATATCATTTTTAAATAAGCTTATTTCGAAAACTACATTTGGATTCTCTTTTGTATAATTATCAGTAACCTTTACTAAAGTATTACCTACATCACCATAAAGTGCCCAAATTTTAATTATAGTTTTTTCTTTTGCAATATCATTCTCATTATTCTTCTTAATAATAAATAGTAATGAACTAATAACTATAATGCTACCTACTATTATTAGTATAATGCACATTTTCGTTAAAACATTTGTTTTCTTTTTATCTATAATTCCCATAATACTCCCACCTTCATATATATATTTTAAGATATTACAAATAAAAAATCTATATATTATTCAAATTATAATATTCAATTGTATATGAATATTATAATATTATATTTATACTAATTATTAAATTTTACATATAAAGCATAATAAGAGTATAAAATTAACATAAAAATTAATTTTATACTCTTCAAAATATTAATAAACTAACTATAAGCTTAGCCTTTAACAGCACCAGCAGTCATACCTTGTATAAATTGTTTTTGAAGTCCAAAGAACAATAACATAACTGGTAAAGTTGTTACAACCCCTGCTGCCATTAATAAGTCATATCTATTTTGATAATTACCAACATATAATCTAATACCTACAGGTATAGTTGCAACATCAGGAGATGTTGTTAGTACCCATGCAAATATTAATTCATCCCATGCCATTAAAAATATATATATTCCTGTGGCAATTATTCCAACTCTTGAAATTGGTAATATTACTTTTGTAAATGCTTGGAACTTTGTACATCCATCTAAAGCTGCAGCTTCTTCTAATTCTTTTGGAATACTAGCAAAGAATCCTCTAATTACCCATATACTAAATGGAATAAAGAATGCTGAATATACAATTATCAATCCATAATAAGTATTTATCAATTTTATGCCGGTTATTTCTTGAATCTTTATATATAAACTATATAGAGGTAATAAAAACATTATTCCCGGAACCATTTGTGTAGCTAATACCCCTGCACCAAATAAATTAGCACCTGGGAATTTAAATCTTGCTAAAGCATACCCTGCAAATATTGCTATTGTAAGTGCTATAACAGTTGTAACAGCACAAACAACTATACTATTTTTGAAATAATGAAAGAAATTTATATTCTTCCACATATCTATATAGTTTTTAAAATTATTAGGTACTCCTATTTTTCCAGTAGATATTTGATTTTGCGTTAGCAATGATGAGAATACCATCCACGCTATTGGGAATATTACCAGTATAACTATTACAAATAAAAGTATATTAGCTAATTTATCGTAAAGCTTTTGCTTCTTTCTTTTTTGAGCTAATGAAGTTGTATTTTGCATTATTCATTCACCACCAAATCATCATTAAATACTTTATACCATACACCAACTAGTGCTAAGACACATATCATAACTATTACTGTTGCTGCTGCACCTGTTCCAAATTGCCATATACCAAATGAATTTCTATTAATATTTGTCATAAGTAAATCTCCATACTTCCCTGGGAATCCTGATCCATGGCCAAACATCATTGCTACTATATTGAAAGAATATATATAATTTATCATTCCATTTAAAACTTGAATAGCTATTACTGGTTTTAATAATGGAACTGTAATCATCCAAAACTTTTGAAATGCATTAGCACCATCAACTTCAGCAGCTTCGTAATATTCTTCTGGTATATTTTGAAGCCCAGCTAAAAGCATTAACATAACAAATGGGAAACAACGCCAAATGGTTGGTATAATTATTGCTATCATTACTTTAGGTCCAGTTAACCAAAAAGGTTTGTCAGGTAATATATGAAAAACATCTACAAGTAATCTATTTATTATTCCTCCATCTTGTTGCCACATAAATCCCCATAGCATACCTACTACAAAGGATGGCACTATCCAAGGAGTCATAAGTAAAGTTCTTGCTAATCCTCTAAATCTTATTTTTCTATTTAATAATAATGCTAATATCATACCTAATGATAAAACTAGAATACTACATAGTATAGCAAATACTACTGTATTTCTAAATGCATCTAGAAAACCAGATCTAATAGTACTAGTTGAATCAAATAATACCGTTTTATAGTTACCTAATCCAACGAATGGCGCATCTAAAAATTCCTTCAACGTAAATTGATTTAACTTTAAAAATGACATCATTATTCCAGAACCTATAGGTATTAAATGAACTACTAACATTGCAATTACTGCTGGTAGAATTAATTTATAGGCAAATATATTTTCTTTTACTTCTTTCCTGAACACTTTAAGTCTTTTTTTTACTTTATTTTCTTTTGGAGTTTTTGCTGTTTCAATCACTAGAATTCCCCCTGCATTGTAATTAAGAGCTAGAAACTTTTAAATGGAACTAATTGCTCCCTATTTATTAATATCAACTTTCTAACTCTCAATCATATACTTAAAACTTATCTATATAAAATTATTGTTGCTGATAAAGCGTTGTACATTCTTGAGCTGCTGCATCCATCAACTCTTGAGTTTTATCTGCTGAGTATTCTCCAAATACACCCATTACATTATCCCAAACATTACTTAATCCTTTTTGTATTAATGTTTCTGATGGAGACCATCCTGGGATTGAAGGATAAGATTTACCATATTGCATTTGATTTTTAAATACTACTCTTAATGGATTATCAGTAATCCATTGATCTTCATATGCTGATTTCGCCGATGGTAAATTTCCTCCTACTTTTTGATACTCAATTTGTTTTTCTCCTTGTGATAAATATGCAATTAACTTATATGATGCTTCTTTATTTTTTGAAGATTTAAATACAGTTAAACTACTTCCACCATAAAAACCAAATCTTCCTTCTGGACCTGCTGGTAACATCTTAGTTCCAACTCTATCAATTAAAGCTTCATTTTCTGGAGTATCACCATTTGCAATAGCTTCGTCATTTTCCTTTTGTTGTCTTTCTAAAGAATTAACTTGCCATGCTCCTCCAAATTGAACTGCAAAATCACCTGCTAAGAATAAAGAATCACACTCTGATGAATTCTTTTCTAAAGTTCCCTTGTGTAATAATCCTTCATTTGCTAATTCAGTATAGAACTTAATACCTTCAATTGATTCTTTTGAGTTAATTACACTTGTTTTTCCATCTTCTGAAACGAAATCTCCACCAGCGCCCCAAATCCATGGTGCAAAATTATGAACAACATTCCAGTCATTTTTACCTGGCATTCCAAATGGAATTACTTCTTTTCCTTCAAATGTTCCAAGTGCTTTTATTTTTCTTAATGCCTCTCTAAAACTCTCCCAAGTTTCAAAATCTGTATCAGGATTTACTCCTGCAGCTTCACAAATATCTTTTCTATAGAATACTGCTCTAGTATCAATAAACCAAGGCACTCCAAATCTACCATCTTGTCCTGCAATTTGTGTAGTTGGTAATGATGCATCTAAGAAAGATTCAGTTCCTCCAAATTGATCATATACTGGAGACAAATCTTCAAATGCTCCCATAGCACCCAGTGCGGCTACCCAAGTTGAACCAATTTGTGAAATATCAGGCCCTTCTCCACTTGTTGCTGCTGTTGTTAACTTTGTCCAAGCTGAACCCCAGTCAAGTATAGTTGGTGTAACTGATATATCTGGATTTTCATCCAAAAATGGTTGAATAACCTCCATAAAATCCTTTTCAGGTTCTGGTGTATTAGGCATTATCCATACATTTAGATTTACTTTTTCTCCACTTTCAGAATTACCATTTTCTGAATCTGTATTCTTACTTGAACATCCTGCAAATATTCCTACAGTCATAATTGTTGCTATTAAAGCTGTTAGTATACGTTTTCTCATAATTCATCCTCCCTCTTATTTATGCTTTAATTATAATTCACTTATATCTCTATAAAAACTTAATAAAATTACTATAATACTGTAAAAATTTATTCTTTTATTTTATATACTATAGTTTTGTAAAGGGATTTTCTTAAAATAGATTAATTATACTTTTGTACAAAATAAAAAAGCCTTTCATATAGTAATTTTCATTACTTTATAAAAGACTTTTTACTTATAATTCTTTTTCATATGGTAGCTTTATTTCAATACTAGTTCCTCTTCCCATTTCAGATGATATATTTACCAATTCAAATGGATCTTCTACATCGTAATAAAGAGCTATTCTTTCAAATACGCTTTTTAATCCAAACCCTGAAGATACATTCAAACTTTCTCCAGAGTAAATTGAATTTAAAATTCCCTCTTCTATTCCTATACCATTATCAACAACAGTAATAATACAATTTTTAGTTTTATCATCTAGCTTAGCTGTAACTTCTATATTTAACATTGTATCTTCATCTTTGATTGCATATTTACAACAATTTTCTATTAGTGGTTGTAAGGTTAACTTTGGTATTTTATATTCAATTACAGCCGGTTCTATATTATATTTTATATCAAATAATACATTTTTTCTTAATTTTAATATGCAAACATAATCATATAATATACTTATTTCTTTTCCTAAATCTACTATTTCTTCTCCACTATTTAATGATTCTCTATAATATCTAGCTAGTGCAAATATTAATTCATTTGCATTTTCTGTTTCCTTTACAGTGATTAAGCTGCTTATAACACTCAACGTATTATATAGGAAATGTGGTTTTATCTGACTATTTAATCTATCTAATTCTAATTTATTTTGTAACTTTTGTTTTATTTTTATCTCACCAATTAAATTATTTATTTTATCCATCATATCATTTAAAGCATTAATAATATAATCTAGCTCTAAATATGATCCGTTAACCTTAAACCTTCCATTTAAATCCCCTATAACTCCGATGTTCTTACTATCATCTACAATTTTATCTAATGGCTCTATAACATATTTTGATACATATATATTATAAACTATCAAGAATACAACATTTAATACAACTAATAAAATTAAAGTAATTAATATATATTCATTAGTACTTTTCAAATTTGACATTGCTATTATATTCCCTGATAATAAATCAAACCCATCAACTACTGAATTTTTACTTTTTCCATCAATTGAAATTTTACTATATTTATTCTTATTGTATTTTAAGATTTCAACTTGATTCTTATTTCCACTATTTTCATTAAGAGAAAATATCATTTGATTACCAAATTCATCATTTACCATAAAATCTAAATACATATAATCTGTAAATTCTTTATACATTCTATCTAATGCATTTCTTTTAACATAAATAGTTATATATCCTAATTTTGAAAAGTCATCTTTAGATATTATTGATCTAGCTATAACAATAGTATCTTTAGAATTCTCCATATATCCCTTTTTGCCAATATAATGATATACTCCTCCCTTTTTAGCAAGTATCTCTTCTGATGGATTTAACTCCAAAAAATTTTCTTTATTAACTTCATAAAAAGGCTCACTATCTGCAATATAAAGATTATTTTTATTGTCAACTAAATATATCGCATCTATATCATTATTGTTTAGCACAAACTTATTTAAAATATTTTGTATTAAATCACTTTTACCATTATTTTCTATAAACTTTAACTCTTGTTGTAATTTAGAATCCTTAACAATATCTAATGATATATTTTTTATTTCGTCTATTTTTATTTTTATATATTTTGAAAAAACCTTTGTTGATTGAAAATCACTATTATATAACTTTTTTTCAGTATCTATTTTTACTAATATAGCTAACACCATAAAAGTAATAACCAAGGCACTGCCCATAGCTACAATATAAGTCGAAACTAATTTATTCCTTATACTCTTATTACCCTTTAACTTAGGTGTCATATAATATTATCCTCCTATTTTTTTATATTCATATGGAGTCATATTTGAATATTTCTTAAATATTCTAGTAAAATAAGTTGTATCATTATATCCTAGATAATCACATACTTCATAAACTTTCATATTATCATTTTTTAGAAGAATCTTTGCTCTTTCCATTTTTGTTCTTGTAACGAATGTTAGAAAATTTTCACCTGTTTCATTTTTAAATAATGCACAAAAATAATTTTTGCTTATGTTTAACTCGTTAGAGACATGAGATAAGCTTACATCATTATCTATATTTTTAACTACATATTGGCACGCTTGTCTTATTATTACCCCTTTATATGCCACTTTGAAGTTACCAAACAAATTAAGAAATTCACTAATTATTTCTTCAAAATCCTTAATAATCATTTCATTTGTATCATATTTTTTCTTATAAAATTCATCATAGTTATCATATAAGAATAATTTGTTTAAATATCCATATTCATTTTTTATTTTGTTTAACATCTTTTCAACTAAATTTTGTAATGCCAATGATACTATGTATATATCAGCTTCTTTATTATTTATATTATTAACTATAAATTCAACTACCTCAAACACTTTAGGATTGCCTTCAATAACATAATCTATTAGTATTCTTTCTGTTTCTTTCGATAATACTTCGTTAATTCCAATTGCTTTTTTGTTACTTTTAATTTGATTTAGTTCATTTTCTTTTGTTTTATTTCTCATTGTTTTATAGCTTAAATATATTTCATCGCATCTTACCCATTTTCCTATAATAATTTTTAATTTTATATTATCTGGTAATTTTATATTGTTTATTATTTTTAATTTTTCCAATATATCTATATTATCTTTATTATCTTGTATCACTAAATAATAATTTCCTAATTCTCCTTCTAAAAATATACACTCATTTTCTAGAATGTTTTCAATATTATCTTTAATACCTTTTATCTTATTATAATATTGTCCGCTTTTTATCCATGCTTCAGCAATGTCATCAAAATTCTCTATTTCAACTTTGGATACGTTAACATATTCTTTAGTAAAATATTTATTTATTATATTAATATCCTGGCTTTTTCCTTGAATTATATCTATTAAATCTTTATTATTCACTTCATCCAAAGCTTTTTCTATCTTTAATTCCTCATCTAATATTTCTTTAACATTTCTAATTAAACTTAATAACTCATTTGGATTTATAGGTTTTAGTAAATACTCCTTAACTCCAAGTCTAATTCCCTGTTTTGCATATTCAAACTCTTTATATCCAGTTAAAAAAACTATTTTTGTCTTTTTATCATATTTTCTCAGTTCATTTATAAATGAAATCCCATCCATCTTAGGCATACTAATATCTGTTATTACTAAATCTATAGATTCTGTATTTATAAGATTTAATGCCTCTATTCCGTTTCTTGCTTCACCAACTATTGTAAATCCTTCTTCTTCCCAATTAACCATTTTTCTTAATCCCAATCTAATAAATGGTTCATCATCTACAATTAAAACCTTAAACATAAAAATCCTCCTAAACCTTTACACCATATAAGTTACTATTGTATTGTTATTATCATAATTAATATATATATTATTATTAGTTAATTCTCTTAATCTATTTTCACCATATGTAAAGTTATTTTTAATGGTATCTTTGCATCTTAAATCTTTTAAACTAGCTCCTTTAATTAATATTTCAAAGCTAACATTTTTAACTGTTATAATAATTTCTACTCCAGTCACATCAGTCCCTATAACATTTAATACAATATCATTAAGAATAGGTTCTAGTACATATATAGGACATATTTTATTTTTTATATCTTCACTATTTATATAAAAGTTAAAGTAATCATCATATCTAAGTCTAGTAATAATTAGATATTGATTTATATATTCTAATTCATTATTTATACTTATCCAATCACCCTCATTGTCTGTCCAATATCTCATCATCTTTCCTAATGCTAACACTACTTCATTTATTTCAGGAATATTATTAATAATTGCTAAAGAATTAATATATTCTAATGCATTATAGTAAAAATGTGGTTCAATTTTTTTTATCGAAAAATCCTCCATACTTTCTTCCTTTTATCCTTATTTTTATTTTGCAAATAATATAATTCATTTTATATTATATCATGTTATAATTTTATTTCCCACAAGTTGTAACAAAACATATTCATAAAAAAATAGATGTCTACTATAATTTTAGACATCTATTTCCTTATTTTATTAATAAAGTTAATCTTTATTTTGTTAATACATTATTATGAATCTCTTCTTCTATTCCATTTGCTCCAACCAACTTTATTGTTATGTGGTCACACTCAATAGAATTAAGTTTAAACTGAACTTTATTATAGCCTTCCTTATAGTCAATATTTTCACTTATAATGTGTGCCCACTCAGCAACATTATTATATTCAACTATTACCTTGCTACCTTCATTTGAAATTTTATATTGATTCCAACCTGCATCAGTTGTCCAATTATTTATATTTATCTTATCGCCTAACTCATTTTGTAATGTAGCTTCTACTATTTCTAATTTACCACTTTTATCGTAGCTACCTCCATATGGATTCGATTCAACAAACATAATTATTTTGTTGATTCCTCCACCTAACTTTTGTAACACATCTTTACTAACATCTAATGTTACTGTATTGTTTGTTATTGGCTCTTCTGGCTTTGATTCACCTGAATCAGGAACCTCTGGTATAACTGGTGTTTCTGGTGCTTCAGGAGTTTCCGGTACTTCTGGTATTTCTGAAGAAATCATATTTTTCACATATTCTTTTCCTAATTCTATTTCCCCACCATTTATACCTTTTACTTTTACTATTAAATGATCACATCCATTTGTATTAAAAATAATACTTAACTTATCAGTATAGTTGTTATCATCATTTACCTTTCCCCATATAATTGCCCAAGATGCTACATTGTTATATTTTACAGTAGTTTTTGAATTATCTTTTGAAATACTGTATTGATTCCAATTTGTATCTGTTGTCCATTGATCTATTCTCTTCTTATTACCTTCTTGGTCTAATAATGCAGTTTCTAATATTTCTATTTCACCACTTCTATCAACATCTTTAATTGTATCGTCAGATTCAACAAATAATATAACATCTGTTATTTTTCCACCTATCTTTAATAGTTGTTCATCTGTTATTTTTAATTCATATTTTTTAGTTCCTTTTATAACTTCACTTGGAACTTCTGGAGTTTCTGGCTCTTGTGGCTTTTCTTCTACACTACCATTTGAAACTTTCACTAATTTAATTTCATCTACATAAACTGTATGCTTATCTAAATTAGTTATTCCAGTTACTTTTCCTAAATTAATAAGAAACGCTAGGTTAGTTGATGATTCTCCATCATACTTAAATTCACTTTCATATGTCTTGTATTCATTATTGGCATTTTCTATTTTACTAGTAAATCCTTTATATGAACCGCCATCTTCTTGTATTACAATTTCTATTGGTCTACTTACGCTTGATTTTAATTTAATAGAATACTTATAAGTAGCTCCTTTTTCTAGCTTTAACTTCTTATTAACAAGTTGTACATTCCAATTTTCAGTACCAATATTATTTATATTAATTACTGCTGTTCCATCTTTTATTTCTCCAGAAGCATCGCCTTTGTTGGCTTCCTTAAATACTTCCCAATTTCCAAAGCTACTATCAAAGCTTGAATTAATTACAACATTTTTATCTTCACTTGGATTTTCTGGTGTTGGAGTTTCTATTCCTGGATTTGATGTTACATCTTTTTTGAATACTGGTGTATAAATATCTAAACTTCCTTTTCTATCTAAACCATCTACGGCTTGACTTGATTCAATAAACATTATAATATCTGTTATATTTTCTCTTCCTAACTCTTTAATAGCGTCTTTTAAATTTAACTTAAGAGTTTGTTCGCCATTTTTAAGTTTGTCATCAAATATTAATAGTTCATCATAAACTTTATATCCTGGATCACTATTTAAATATTTTCCACGTAATTTTATTTGAATATGGTCACATCCATTACTATTTAATTTTAATTCTAATAAATCATTATCCTTTAATAAGTTTTTAATATTGTAACTTATATTAGCCCATGGTTCTGGATTGGTATATGCTATTCGAGTAAAGTCCTTTTGAACATTAGCAGTATATCCTGTCCATTCTTCTACTAACCATTTATTATTGTCTGTATCTACACTTGGACTTTCTGGATTCCCTGGATTTGGAGTTACTTGAACATCCTTCTTAAATACTGGTGTGTAAATATCCAAACTTCCTTTTCTGTCTAATCCTTCTACAAGTTGATTTGATTCAATGAACATCATAATATCTGTTATATTTTCTCTTCCTAACTCTTTAATAGCATCTTTTAAATCCAATTTAAGAGTTCTTTCGCCATTACTAAGCTTGCCATCAAATACTAATGCTTCTTGATAAACCTTATATCCTGGATCACTATTTAAATATTTTCCACGTAATTTTATTTGAACATGGTCACATCCATTACTATTTAATTTTAGCTCTAATACATCATTATCCTTTAATAAGTTTTTAATATTATAACTTATATTAGCCCAAGGTGCTGGATTATTGTATGATATACGAGTAAATCCATCTTTAATCTCTGAAGTGTAACCAGTCCAATCTTCTACTAACCATTTGCTTGATGAAGTAGTATTTCCACTTACTTTTCCTTCAGTAAAGTTTGGTGCTCCAAATGTTAAGCTACCTACTCTATCAACATCTTTTACATTTTGACTTGATTCAACAAACATAACAACATCTACCACATGTCCTAATTCTCTAACTGCATCTGTAATATCTACTTGTAAATTTGTTTCACCTTGTTTAATTTTATCATTAAACACTTCTACTTCTTCATAAACATTAAAGCCACCTACAGGATCTACATATTTAAACTTCCCACGTAGTTTTATCATTACATGATCACAATCACAGCTATTAAGGTAAATATTAAGTAAATTGTTACCACTAATTTTTCCTTCTACATTATAAGTAACATAAGCCCATTCCGCTGGGTTATTATAAGAAACTTTTGTAAGTCCATTTACATTTTCGCCTACATACTTGGTCCATTCTTCAATTTTCCATCCATTTATATATTCTGAATTTGCTCCACTTGGTGTAGCTTCTCCTGCTTCCTTAAAGCCTTCTGGCTTTTCAACAGAAAACCAAGCATCTAATATATCTAGCTTACCATTCTCTGGCTCCCCTGCATTCGGGAATACTCTCACTTCTTTTAATGAGTCTAAGCCTTCCACATCATCTTTATTAAGCTTTACTATTACAACTTCTTCTTCCCCACTAAGTTCTACTAGCTTTTCTCCATATACAGTGTCGCCCTTTTCTAGCTTTAATAAGAACTTTTGACCTACTTCGCCTTTAACCTTTATTGTTGCATAATTAAAATCTGATAACTTACCTTCTACAGCTGTTGAAGCTAATACCCAATTATTATCTTTTGGCTTTATAAATGTCATTGTAGTTGTTTCATTTTCTTCATCTATAGCTATACCATGGTTGAAAATATCTTCCCAATATTTATTAAAATGAAAATCCTTTTTATCCCCTGTGTATCTATTAACAGTTGCACTGTCCATAGAAAACCATGCATCTATTATTTTGAAACTACCATCTTCAACTTCTCCAGGAGAAGCAAATAACATTACTTCTTTTAAGGCATCTAGCCTTTTCCTATTCTTCACATCACTTATATCTAATGTAAGAATTTGCTCTTTTCCATTTAGTGTGAAAAACTTAGCTTTTAATTCTACTAGATTTTCTTCTAACTTTAAGAATAATTTTTTTCCTTTATCTCCACTAACCTTTAAGTTTATATATTTAAAATCTGAAAAATTACCTTCTACAGGTGCAGCCATATATACCCATTCGTTACCTAATTTTTTCTTATAATCTACATTTGTTATATTGTCCTTTTCACTTATTGTATAAATACCACCACTTCTATCAGCCCAATATTTATTAAAATGAAAGTCTTTTTTATCTCCAGTGTATTTATTAACATTTTCAACTCCTTGTTGGATTATTAGTTCTCTTTGAGGTGCACTATCAGTATTTACTGCTTTACTATTAATAATATTATAAATACCCAATCCCAATACCGCAAAAGCTACTACTCCAATGGCACTAATTCCAGCATACTTTTTTCTTTTGTCCATAGTTTTTAGATACTCTTTAAACTTTGACATTCATGGCCTCCTAATTCACTGAATCATATTTTGTGTACTTTATCCAATCATAACTAGCCGTTAATGGAACTTTTCCATCAAAAGGCTCTAACCAGTCATCAACACCAATTCCTGGCCAAAGATTCATCATTATTTTACCTGGAGTTTTTGGTATGTTTTGTGTTGCCTTGTATACAGGTTGTCCATCTACATACCATGTAATAGAATCTTCTAACCATTCAAATCCATAAGCATGATATTCTTCTGAGGCATCAAATCCTAAATCATATAAAAATTCATTTTCACCTTTTCCATTTGTAAAATAATTAAATTGTACTTTTGTTGTGTCTTTTCCTAAAAATTCAATATCAATTTCATCCCACGGTGTACCATCACTTGGCCCTGTATAAGTAAAAAATGATGAAACTACACCTGGATTTTTTACTGGCTTCATTGAAATTTCATACATTCCATAATGATATTTTTCACTTGTTCTGTACTCTGCTCCAGTATAATCATCAAATTGACTATATTCATTCTTATCTAAACTAAGTATCAGTTTACCATCATTAAATTTAATATTTTCTCCTTCCCATACACAGTTGAACATTCCGCCATTACTCCAACCACTAGACTTTGAAAATAAGTTATAATTATACTTATCAAACTCATCTTCTAAAAGCACTTCACCTTTAACCTCTGTTATTCCTTTGTTAATTTCTTTCTTGTTCTTATTACCACATGCAGTTAGTGAAAACATCATAGTTGCCATAATTGCTGTAGCAATCAACTTTTGTAATTGTTTACTCATAATCCCTCACTCCTATATTTTTTATAATATAAAGAATTCTCCCTCCTTTTCTGATAACGTTTGTATTATATACTTTAAATGATAATATATACTATTTAGTTAAAATACTGGATAAAACTATCAAATATATGCATATAATTACTAAAATTAAATAAGGTAGCCCTTATAAAGCTACCTTATTATCTACACTAATAATTACTATCTATATATTCTCTTAACCCATCCGCACCGTTTAACATTGCTTCTTTTACTAATTTCCCTGATTCTGATAAGTCTTCATCTGTCCAATTTCCATCAAAAGATGCACTTGCTTTTAATGCTGCTGATGCCTCTCCTTTATTACACAAGGACCAATTTAACCAACTAATATTTCTCTCTTCTAAAAATTTAACCCATTTTAAAGTTTCTTCTGGAAACACACCACCATCTCCATCTGCCGCACTTGTTCCCCATTCAGATACAATTATTGGAAGTCCTTTTACTAAAGCAGTATCTACTCTTTCTCTTAACCATTCTGTATGTGTTCCTGAGTAAAAATGACATGCATACATTATATTTTCAAATTCAAGTGGATCATTAGCAGCATCTAATATATCTTGGCACCAGTTTCCTGTTCCTACTATAACAATAGAATTAGGTGCCTTTTCTCTTATTACTGGTATTACCTCTTCAGCATAAGGTTTAATATTATTTTTCCATGTAACATTATTACCATTAGGCTCATTACAAATTTCGTATATGATATTTGGACAATCTTTATATTTTTCTGTAACTTCCTTAAAGAACTCTTTAGCTTCTTCCTTATACTTATTTGGATCATTATCACTTAAAATATGCCAATCAACGATAACATACATACCTAGTTCAATAGCTGTATCAATTCCTTCATAAACTTTTGTTTTATTTGTGTTAGGACTTGCTGTATATGAACCACTTCCTTCACTATACATTGCAAGTCTAATTACATTACCTCCCATCTCATCTCTCACATATTTCATTGATTCTTTATTTATGTAATCTCCAAACCAACCTAATCCATGAGAACTCATACCCTTTAATTGAATTTCTTCTCCTTTTGAATTAAATAATTGAGTACCTTTTAGTTGCAACGCATTTTCTGCATTTTGTTTTTCATTACTTACAGAGTTTTTTCCACATGCAAACATACTCATTGTCAAAATAATCATAGAAATTGTTAAAATAACTTTTTTTATTTTTCCTCTACTTCTCATATCTAATTATCCCCTTTAGAATTTAGTTTACAAAAGAAGTCTATCATCTAATTGTAAAAAATTGTTATGCAAATAATTACTAAATACCTTGTATTTATTATCAAACTTTCACCATTACACTTTTCTCCTTAAAACTTTATAATTTCCCGTATACAAAAAATAGTCTAAAATCACCATTAATGATTTTAGACTATTTACTTGTTATTTTAATTATTTAATTGAAACATATAATATTTTAATTTTTTATAGTACTATTTGCCTACTAAATTAATTATAGTTTGACTTGATACATGCTATATATAATTAATACTTATTACACTTCCATTTTTAATTTTATCTATGATAGTTTCTCTATTTATTCTAGCAAAACTTTCTTCTTGCTTAAATTCTATAGTATCATTATCTAATAATATATTTTCAATTTTTCCATCTATAATATTGCCTGTATATGTGAAAGTTATATTTTTATCGGCAAATATTGTTGTCATACTACAAATATCATTGCTACCAATTTGTTCTTTTGATAATTTAGGCATAATTATTAAATCTCCTAAATCACCTTTAATTCCAAATACTTCTTCAACCATTGTTAGTAGTAACCAACTAGCTGATCCAGTTAAATAATTATAAAGTCCTCTGCCTCTTTCATTTATATATTCAGGAATTCCTGGATATATTCTAGACTTTTCAAAATCAATACAATGTTTATATATTGCATTTAAAACTTTATGCCCTTCTTCTTTAAATCCTCTTTGATATAATGCATTGGCATACATAACCGCCATATGGCTAAACATAGCACCATTTTCTTTATGACCAAAAGCAAATCCAAAGCATCTTCCAAGATCTAATTTTACTTCTTTAAAATCACTATTTAATCTACATCCACCAACTTTTAAATCAAATAAATATTTATCTACAGAATTTATTATAGATTTAACTCTTTCTTCACTTGCAACCTTGCCCATTATGTTAAACACTTGTCCAGTAAGTGTCATTCTAACTCCTGATTCAAAATCTCCTTCAACTTTTTCAGATTTATCATCATAATATCCATTAAACCAATGATTACCGTCTTTACTTTCAATCCATTCATTCTTATTTATATTTTCTTTCATATTGCATGCCATTTTGCTTAGTCTATCAGCTAACTCTATAATATCTACTTGGAGCTTTTCCCCTGAAACATTATGCTCACATACTTCAAAATATTTCTTTAAAATATTATTTTTAAGTTCTATATTATTAAAATCAATATCCTCTAATAATATATTTAATTCTTTCATAAGTGAAATTTCTTTTATATTTAATCTATCTTTTAAAGCTAATAATAATTTGCTTAATTCTTCTAAGTTGTTAGCATATAATGCTGTAAATGCAACACTTTCTCCATTAATTTTAGCCATATCAAAAGCATCATTCCAATCAGCACCTTCTAACTTAATTATATTATGAGCTCCTACATTGAAATAAGCAGTTATATGTTGTATTAATAAATGCTCTAATATTGTTCCTTCATAAAGCTGTCCGTCTTCATTTTTTTGTTTGTTTCCATAAGCTTCAGACCACTTTTCATCTCCTCTTGAACCTCTTGCTGTAAGTTTATCCTTAAAATATTTTTGTTCTTGTAATAAGAATCTTAAATCACCACTTCTATCTAAGTATAGTTTAGTAGTTAAAAATGGCCATGCACCATGATCCATCCATACTCTTGCAATAGAGTTTCTATCTGCAATAAATTCTCCTGCTTCACTACCTATTATAGTTGCATTAGAACCATCAACTCTTACTCCTCCAAAATTATTCCAAAGAAGATCTCTAACTTGAGCTGGCTCCATTAGCAATAAAGCTAAACAATCTTGCCATAAATCTCTCCATCCACGTCCACCTCTTCCATAGTCGTGATGTGGTAAGAATGAACATCCATATATACGTCTTAATATTGGTTGTAATGTTACCCACTTCATCCAATTATTAAACTTATCATCACCAAATTTGAATTCTAATGCTTTAAGCTTTTCATTCCAATAGTTCTTATTATTTTCTAACTCTTTCTCAAAGGAGTTTTTAGATAAATATTTATCTACTATATTTTTCATATCAGATCCATTTTTATCTGCTGCAATTATAAAGTAATAAGCTATTTCTTTTCCTGGTTCTAGGATTGTTTTTTCAAAACTAAATGCCCCTACTGCTTCATATCCATCAATAGTATCTTCAACCTTATATGCTAAATCTACATTTTTAACAACAGATGCTGGCCAATCAAAGCTTCCACCTTCCCCTATAAACTCTTCCCATGAAGGATAAAACCTTTTAGGAGTTTCATTATTTTCATTAGTTCCGAAAACTCCATATGAAGTATTGTTTATTGTATGTCCTCTTTCATCAAAGCACATTGTAGGTTTAACTAAGACACCATTTTCTTTTATAGTTACTCTATTTAATAATGATGTAACATGTCTATGGTCTCTTATATCACCAGCGGATCTACAATATAATGGAACTGCAACAGTTGGTGTAAATTCTAATTTTTCACTACTTATATTTTTTATTACTACTTTATTTAATTCAACAGTATCTTCTGTAACTGGCACAAAGGATGTAACTGCTGATTTTACACCTAACTCTTCATTTTCTCTTATAACTTCATGCCATAAAAATCCTCCTATCATTGAGGACTTTTCTGTTTTCTCATTAAACTTTCCTGCTTTTTGAAGAGCTGAAGCTCCTGTTACTGACCAAGAATTTTTTCCTTCTATATTAATCCAAAAGTTTCTTCCTGAATTAGTATTGTGTAAATCTTCACTTGATACTGGTGGAAGTATAAAAGTATTTTGATCTAACTTTATATCTCCATGTAAGTTTTGTGTAACAGATGACATCATACCACTATCATTTGCTAAAGGAAAATACATATACGAATTATTATCACTATTATTTAATTCAAATGTACCATTATTATCTATAAATTTATAATTTGCCATATAATTATCTCTCCTATCAAATACTAATTAATTTTAAGTAAAAACCACCTATCTATTACCTTTTAGGAATTAACAGGTGGTTTTAAAAAGGAATTTAATGATTTTATTTAAAATTAATATTTATTGTATGACATTTACCATCATCTTTTAATTCAAATATATTATTATCACAAGCATTATCATCAAATGATATTAATGCATTATCATCTCCTATTCTATAGAAACCTTCTTTCTTTTCTAACCTAATTATATATTTAGAGCTTCCATAGTTTAATTTATATCTTACATTAGTATCTTCACTTCTCATAATTGGGTTTATTTTGATAGTATTTCCTGAATACTCAACACCTAAGCTATCAAATAAAGTTAATATAAGCCATGTTGATGTTCCACTTAAAGTTGGTCCTATATTTTCTCCAGTTTCACTATTATTATATTGAGTGCAGAATCTTGGATTTCCACAAGTCTTAAATGGATTTTTCATTGTATTTACTGGTACTACTAAATCAATCATCCAATAAGCAAGATCCATTAACTTTTTAGCTAAATTCTTATCTTTAACTTCTTTTGCTGCCTTGAACATAGCAGATGTTGCCATCATAGTTGCATGTTTAAATATTCCACCATTTTCTCTATCTCCAGGAAAATATTCGCCTGTAGCAGTTGATTTTGCAACTCTACTTAAATCAGTTGGACTCATTAATCTTAATCCAAATGGAGTCTTTAAATATTCTTCTACCTGATTAAGCATTATTGTAATTTGTTCTTCATTTGCTACATCAGATAATATTGACCAGCTAAATGAATTTAAGAAATATGTTCCATTAATATTTTTATCATTTGAAAATCCATCATTTGCAGCGCCTAAATAGGTAATTTCATCATTATATCTATTAAATAAAACTCTAGCAAAGAAATCTTCTTTCCATGCATATTTTTGTAAATTATTTTTCACTTCATTAGATAAGTTTTCTAAATAATCATGATAGTTCTTATCTTCTAATAAGCTAGCAAAATGTTTTAAATCATCTATAGCTATTTTTAATAAGAATCCATTCATAATACTTTCAGAACCATCTGTTACTAATCTACCTTTGTATTCTGGATTATTTGCTAATATTTCTTTATATAATCTTTCCTTTTCAGGTCCTGGAATAAACTTTTCATCTACTTTTAAGCAATCATTCCAATCTGCAAAATCTATTAATGGTATTCCGTGAGCTCCAACTGAAACTACAGCTGAATAATTGATTATTGATTTTAATGTTTCATATAAGCTTCTATATTGGATATGCTCTACTCCAGCTATTTCTACATTTTCATTTAAAAACTCATAGTCATCAGTAAGATTTATATATCTATAAACTGCTTGTAATAACCACAATCCATCATCTGACCACTTACCAGCTTCTTTTCCCTTCCAGAAGAAATTATGATAACAATATCCAAACTCAAATACTTTATTAGCCCATTCTTTTATTAAGTCTTTTATTAAGTCTTTTTTACCACTTGATATAAAGTAATACATTGATGCAAATATATCTTGAATTTCCCTAAATCCAATTTCTCTATATCCTTTTTGAGTTTGATCAAATGATCTTGATACAAACGTTTGATATAATACTTGGAAAGGTAAATTATTGTTAACATAAGTATCAAAATTATTGTCTTTTGTTTCTACTTGTAAATATTCTTTGTAATTATCATAATAATCGCAAATACTGTTATAGCTTTCTATAACACTTTGATTATATTCATATTTTCCTAACAATCTTTCAGTTTCTTCTTCAATTTTATTCCACTCAACTCTTGTTCCATCAAAGTTTGAAACGCATCCTGTAAAACTATTTACATTAGCTTCTTCATTAACTTTTAAATTTATTTTTGAAGCTATTGCAAAGAAACCTGGACCCTTAGTATTTAATTTATTTGTAAATTTACCTATTCCTTCTGGCTTTTCTAAAGAACCACTTCCAATAAACTCACTATAGTTTGTACAAATTTCATTTCCATAATATTTTTCATTATCTTTATTAACTATTAAACTTTGGAATCTTACATCTGTACTTGCATAATCAGGATAATAATGTGGCACATATAATTTTATATTACCTTTTTCATCACTCTTTAATCTTGATTGCATTATTATATTGCTATATAATACATCTTCCATTAAAGCTCCTGGTGCTGCTGTTCCAAACATTCCAGTATATACAATCTTTATATTTCTTTCTTTATTTGAATTATTTATTATTCTAATATTTTGAACTTCTGTTGCTATTGGCATTCCTTCTTCATAAGGTAAAATGAATATTAATCTTTCAATTACAAGTCCACAATTAGTACTATAAATTATCTTTGTATAGTTTTGTCCATGAATACATTTTGCTTCTTTAATATTTGTATTAACATCTGCAGAATAAAAAATCTGCTTGCCATTTTCTACAATATAAAACTGACGATTAGCTGGAAAACCATTTTCTTCTTGTAACATATCCCATCTATTAGCTAAAACTTGTGTTGCTGCATGTGATCTAAATCCACCTCTACCAACTTTATCTACTACACTTTTGGGAGTTGTTTGCAGTGCATTATTAAATCCAATTCTATTTCCTAATAAAAGATTTGTATAAAAATGTGGTCCAGGTGTAGTCGATTTTAAATCAATTATATGCTCACCCTTTTCATTAATAATTCCAGCCCAATTATTACTTTGCGCACAAATTTCAAAAATCTTATTCGCTATATTATCTTCAATATCTAATTTCAATATTTCTGCATTCTCATTGCTATATAATTGAACTTTCTTTTCTTTTTTATTCAATTCAACTAAATATGATTTACTTGTATCTAAAGTACAAAAATAATCTGCTAAGTCTGAATCCTTATATAATTCCTTCATTGCAGGAACTTCACTTTCCAATGGACCTATTGCAATTATATTTTCATAACTCATATCTAAAAAAACTGTATCATAAAATTTATTTTCGCTTTTTATTAATCCAAACTTTTCCTCTAGTAATTTATTAGGTATTTTTAGTAACTCTCTTGCATAATTAACTTTCAAATTCCTTACCTCCCATAATCCTTACTCATATTAATTATAAATTTTCTATTTATAATCTTATACTAGATAAACTTATAATCTTACATGATAAAATTATTAATAATTTAATTATTAGTCTATATAAGCTTCAATTTTTATAACATCTCCACTTCTAATTTCTTTTGCCAATTCCCCTATTACAATATTTCCATTAACTTTTATAGTTTCTCCGTTATATTTAGTAATAAAAATTTCTTGTACTACACCCTTATTTATTCCAAAGGTATTTTTTCTATTTTTATTTATATAAATTAACTCTATTTTTCCTAATAAAGTTGCTGATACCATATTATTCTCATTAAAGAAATTCTTTGGTAATATTGGAGAAAGAGTAAATTTTAACTCTTCATTATCATAACTAAATAATTTTTCACCTGTCATAATTATTCTCCACATAGTTAACATTTCAATAGTAGTTCCTGTTAAACGTGCAACAAATCCTTTACCATGAATATTTTCATCTGGATTAACACTACTTGCTATAAAAGATGAATTCTCTAATACACTTCTACCATAAACTTCTGGTTCCATAAAAGGTGGTAAAATATTTTTTACTTCTTCAAAATACTCTTCTATAAGACCACATTTTAATAGCTCTAATAAATATTTATACTCCATATGCATAAATATAGATTCTCTCTCAAGCCATCCAGCTGTAAATCCTCTTGATCTACCAATTTCAAAAGTAACATCTTCTAGAGATTCAGATGTTTTATACATCTTTAATTTTTCATCGTAAATATCACTTTCTTTAATTTGTTTATATATTTCTAAACTTTCTTCATATGCTAAATTAGTTTTTAAATACCTTGTTGGTCCTTCTAAAAACTGTGGTAAAAAGTTAATCTTAAATTCTAATGGAACTATACTTCCTTCATCATCTTTACTAAACTTTGTAATATCATAATAAATAAATGTAGGTATTTTCCCATTATTTAATTTCTTTGCTTTTTCTATACCTAAATCAATTTTAGAAATCATTTTCATTAAGATTTCTTTTATTTCATTACTTGATATAGAAATTTCTTTTCCACTTATGCTATATTTAATTTTTTCTCTATACTTCTCTCTTAAATCTGAAACTTTATTCCAATATTCTAAATCACTTAAATCACTATATAAACATCTAATTGTTTGCTCTAAGCAATAATGAAATTCCTCTGGCATATTTACTTTATCTATAATCTCTATATTTTCACATATAAATAATAATAATCTCTTTAATTCCACGGTTTCTGCAAAGCTTGATCCTAATAAACCTGGTAATCCATTCATAGCATCATTCCAGCCTGGCTTTCCTGCTTCCATTTCAATTCCTATACCATGTTCATCTAATGTCATAAATTTAATTCCAGCTAACATGATTAATTTTGTTAATAAGTTAGTTGTATATAATTGTCCATCCTCTGTGTGTATCCAACTACTATCTAATTTATCTTTTTTTGCTAAAGCTAAATATTGTCTAACTTTATCTCCACTTATAACATATCTATCTTTTCTAGGAAGAACATATTCTGGAGAATTATAAAACTTATAGTTTTTATCATCTACTAATAATTCTTTTATTTTATCTGGAAATACATTTAAATATTCTTCTATTAAATCTAAATTATAAGTCCAATGATCTATCCAAAAGCCTTCTGCAAAGTCTGCTTCTAAATCCTCTGAACATAAATCAATTATAGAATTCATAATATCTTTAGCTTCACCTTTACTAAGCTTTGCTTTTTTGACTAATGAAGAAAATAATTCTCCAACAGTAAATTTTCTATTTATAACTTCACTTATTGCACTTATAATCTTTTTATCAAAATTATTTATTGCATCCTTATTCTCTTCATTAATAATAAATTTCTTTCCTTTAACAACTAAAGGGTTATATCCATCAAGTTGTATTAAATCACTAAACATCTTGATATTTTCTTTAGCAACAAAGGGATGAATATAAGAATCAACTCTTCTATTTTGATTAACATCTCTAAAGTTTCCATTTCCTTGAGAATAGAAATTTGGTTCTATACTAAAAAAGTTATAATCTCTTTCTAAATCACCATGTTTTCTAGAATAAACATAATAAACCTTTTTATTGTTATCACCTAATTGAATTGGGTATCCCCCTCTTAACACGTTATCTACATAACATTGTTTAATATATTCATCAAACTCTTTATAGGCTGTTTTTGTATTAACATGCTTAGATATATCCTCAATTAATTCATTAGTTTCTTTTTCCTTTTTATTAAAATAATCTATATCTTTTATCTTTTTAACAATATCAATTTTATTTTCATTTGCCGCTACATAAACTATATAACTATATATATCAGCACTATCTTCAACATCAACATTACAATTCGTACATGAAAATGCTGCAGGTATTTTATTATTACTTTTCTTTGACACTTTAGCTATTTCACTTATTGAATTTTCTAAAAACCTTATTGGACTAGTTAATGTAGTATCATATCCAAATATTTTATCTGCCTCTACAATAACGTCTAAATTATCATAATTTTTATCAAATGCTATATAAACATATTCATTACTAACATTTTCAACTTGAGTTGAATCAGTTGTAGAAGATCTTACCTTATAATTTGCTATATTTTTGTCACATACTATAGCTTCCATATAACTTGATAATGTATTAGACATATTTTTTAATCCATAATAATCAGTTCCATATGGTAGTATAGTTGGTACACCATCTATTAATTCAATATCAATTTTACTTTCACCAATATTTATTACTTCAACTTTCCTAGCTAATGCTCCAAAATTTTCGTTTGGAACAGAAAAATAAGATATTCTTGTTTTAATTTCTAAATCTTTATTTACTTCTTCTAAGATTATTTCATTATTTTTTATTCTTATTTTTCTATTAATATTTTCACTATTAGAAATATAAAACGGCTCATACACTAAGTTTTCTTTATTTTTGAATTTTATAAAAGTTCTAAACCCATTAGTGTATACTCTTTTATAGGCTTCATTTGCTGGGAAAAACTCCATTATAGAATTATTCTTATCGCCAATTCCTAACCCACTTAAAGCTTGACCTCTATTAACATAAAATGACCATATTGGTATTCCTTCTACCCCAGAAACTGCAGAAAGAAAGCTTGAAAATGGTGTTTTTCTATCATAATCATTTATTACATAAAATCCATTCTCATCTATATAGTCTTTTTGATTTTTACCTATAATAATATCTTTATTACTCATAAACACCTCATCCTTACATAATTAATATAATTAATAATTTAAGTAAATTTTACATTCAATTCACTGTTAAGTTAACCGATTTAAGTTATATTGATAATAAACTCTATTAATATATTAATTTTTTATAGTGTAATAACTAATCTTTTGTATTCTCATAATTTTAATTATTTAAAAACTATAAATACCTCAAGTAATAAAACTTCAGTAGATTTAATGAAATTAAATCTTTGTACAATATAAAAAAATAATCCGTATTAACATTATTGATAATACGGATTATTTTTTTAATATTTAAAATTATAAATTCTAATATATATTAATTTTATATTTTTTCACTTTTTATTATTTTGCTTAGCAATTTATTTAAATTCATTAAATTCCTTTTTTGCATATTCATGATGTTTCATGCAAGCAACTAATGGCATTTCGTAACCATCTTCTGTAAAGTTTATCTCCGTAAGGCTTGTCTGCTTTATAAATGGTGGATCCCATAATGTATCTATGTCTCTTTTTTCTAGCTCACATAAGTAAGACTTTAAGGTAATAGTATGAGTTACAATTAAGATATTTTTCCCTTTTTCTTTTTCTAATATTTCATTAATTGATTTGAAAGCTCTTTCCTTAACTTCATAAAAACTTTCTCCATCTCCTGTTGGAATATATTTTGATGGAACATTCCAAAAGTTATAGTAGTTTTCTTCACTTAGGCTTTTCATTTCTTCTTGATTTAGGCCTTCCCATCCACCTATTCTAATTTCTTTAAGTCCATCGTGAGTAGATAAAGGAATATTTCTATCTCCTTTAACTATTTTTGCAGTATTAAAGGCCCTTCCTATTGGGCTAGCATATATAACATCTATATGTGTATCCTTAATTCTATCTCTCAGCCATTCAGCTTGTTTAATTCCAAGCTCTGTTAAAGGGGAATCTCCCCAACCTTGCATTATTCCTTTTTCATTCCATTCTGTTTCTCCATGTCTTGTTAAATATAGTTTAGTCATATACCCTCCATAAATTCTTATAGTTTTATTTATATAAAAAAATTTGATTCTATTTTAACTTTATTCTTAAAAATCTGAAAATTATCAACAATTAATATTAATTTACTCACAATTTTCAGTTTATAATTTTTATTTTTCTGTTGATAACTTCTTGATAATTTATACTTGTACAATAATTTCTAGCTTTTCTAGTATGGCCTTTAGCCATTACTACTATATGCTTGTCTTACTATTATATAGTAATATGATTAAAAGTAAAGGAGCTAATTTTTCATTAGCTCCTATCTGATAAATTTGTATTATTAATCTATATTCCTCTTGCTACTTCAAAGCCTTCATTAACTGCATGCTTAACCTTACGTGGTGCTAATGCATCTCCTATAACTCTTATATCTTTTACTTTTCCTTCAAGTTCAGCTTTAATATTTTCTTGAGATCTGAAACCTAAAGCAATAATTACAGAATCACAAGCAACACTTTCTGTTGCTCCATCTACTTTTTCAACAATAACTTCATTATCTTTTATTTCAACTAATTTTGTGCTAGTTAAAATATTAATTCCATTTTCTGCTACCATTGAACTTAAAGCTAGTAAATTGTTGAATGGCATAGGCTCTGCTAAAATACGCTCTTTCATTTCAATAATAGTTACTTTTTTTCCTTGCTCTGCTAAATGTACAGCAGTTTCACAGCCAACAAATCCACCGCCTGCAATAATAACATTTTCTCCTAGATTAGTATTATTTGAAAGTACATCTATAGCTGCATGTACATTGCTACCATTTATACCTGGAAGTCTTGGTACTAAAGGAGTACTTCCAGTTCCAAGGATTACTACATCTGGATTTTCTTCAAGTATTTCATTATAAGTACTATTTTTTTCAGTAACTACATTAACTCCAAGCTTATCCATTTGTATTTCATAATACCTAATCAATCTCTTTAAGTCATCTTTAAATTTTGGTACAGATGCTGGTATTAAATTACCGCCAAGTTTTTCTCCTTTTTCCCATAGAGTAACCTTATGTCCTCTTTTAGCTGAAACTATTGCTGCTTCCAATCCTCCTGGACCGCCTCCAACAACAAGTACAGATTTTTTAACTTCAGCCTCAGACAACTTTTCCCCTTCTCTTCCGCATCTTGGATTAACACCACAGGATACTGGCTCACCAGAAAGTATTGAAAACATACATTCATTACATCCAATACATGGCACAATATCTTCTGATCTGTTTTCTTTAACTTTATTAACCCACTCAGGATCAGCTAGTAAATAATGTCCTAATGCTACAAAATCGGCTATACCCTTAGATACTATTCTCTCTGCTACTTCAGGGTATCCCATCTTTCCATGTCCAATAACAGGGATACTAACTTCCTTTTTTACAGCTTGTATATATTTTTCATGTAACGCTGGTTCTTGATATATTGTTGGGATTGCATTTTGCCAGCAAGCATGACATCCTATATCTACATGAAGAGCAGAAACTCCTAAATTTTCAAGGAATTTTGCCATCTTAATTCCTTCTTCAAGTTCTCTTCCTCCTCTTATAAGATGAGTTGGTGAAAACTTATAAATTATAGGATAATCTTCCCCACAACTTTTTTTAACTGCTTCAATTATTTCTAGAGATATTCTCATTCTTCCTTCAAAGCTACCACCATATTCGTCTTCTCTAGAATTCCATAATTCTGTTTGGAATTGATCAATTAAATATCCACCATACCCATGAACTTCAATAGCATCAACTCCAGCTCTTTTAGCTAAAGCTGCTGCTCTTCCAAAGGCTTCTACTTGCTTATGTATTTCTTTTATTGAAAATGGAGGATTATTTTTACCTACATATCCTATATTTCCAGCTCCTAAAGAAAGTTGAATACATAGTTTTGAACCAAAAGAATGTATTTTATCTGCTAATTTTTTTATTCTATCTATTTTATCCTCATTGTCTAACAAGAACATACTATTAGGTTTTTGGAATTCACTTGTAACTAAAGTAGCTCCAGTCATGATTAAGCCTGTCCCACCTTCTGCTCTAGCTACATAATAATCAATTGATCTTTCAGAGAATCCGAAATCCTCATCAACATAATCAATTCCCATTGGAGCCATTACAATTCTGTTCTTTAATGTTAAATTCCCAATTTTTCCGTGCTCTAAAATCATCATTATTAACACACCAACCCTTATTAAGTTATATTTTTAACAATATTTGATAAAAAATTTTTCATTGCTTATTATTTAATTGTTTACATACATGTTATTTGCATATTATATGCACAAAATCATTATAGATTATTTAACAATTTAAATCAATATGTTTAATACATTTTGTTTTAATATCTACTTTAATAAACAAAAAAGACTACTATTTAAGTAGCCATTAAACATTTTTATAAATTTGAAAAATCTGAAAATTATAAACAATTATCTTTTATTTATTAACAGTTTTTGGTTTATAAATTTTATTTTCTTGTTAATATTTTTTAATAAATACTATTTGTATAATAATTTAGATTTTCTAGTATGTCCGTTACTTTTTTACCATGTGCTTGTCTTATTATTATATAGTATTTTAATTAAAAGTAAAGGACCTCACGTTTCGTTAGATCCTTTGCCTTAATTTTATATTAATTACTTTTTATTTCTTTTTTTGTTCAAAACAAATCCTAAAGCAGTCATTGCTAAACCTAGAGCCCCTGTTGCTATTGGTGTAACTACAGCTCCTGTGTTTGGTAACTTGCCTCCATTATTATTATTTGTTTCTGGTTTATTCGTATCTCCTGGCTTTCCTTCATTCCCTGGCTTATTGCCATCATCTGGCTTATTTTCTTCATTCCCTGGTTTATTCTCTTCTTCTGGAGCTTCTACTTTTATAATATTAATATATCTATTTTCCAATGTTGTATTAAATGTTCTGTCTTTTGAATCTACAATTTCTACAGAATGAATAATATTAACATCTTGCCCTTCTTCTGCAATTGCTTTTAATGTCACTACTAAACTTGTTTGTGACTCAATAGATTTTTCTATAGATTTATCACTTAAGGATACATTTATTTCAGAATCTTTTACTTCTACATTTTTCACTTCAACATTTTCATCAGCTGATTTTACTGATACTACTTCAAAAGCATCACTATTAAAATTTATTTTTCCCAAGTAATTTTCTGATTTTAAGCCTTTTATTTCATTTATATTAACTTTTACTTCTATTTCTTCACCTGATTTAACTTCTGCTGGTGCTTCAATTGTAGTTGTTCCTACCGATGTTAAATTCGTTATACCATATCCATATTCAAAAGCATTTACATCTAAGTTCGCTACTCCATTTTCATCAACTGTTGGAATGCTAACTGGTAATGTTCCTCTTGCTTCAGCTCCTCCAAAGACAACTTCTATTGCCGCTGGGATATTTGGTCCAAAAGCTTGTACTGGTGATAATCCTCCATCTGCTTCTGTTGGATCCATGCCTTTATATCCATAAGCTATTACTTCTGCTTTTGCATTTTTATGTGCAGCTACATCATACGGCTTACCAATACTTACAACTACTGAATCTTTATTTAATTCATTTGCATAAGAAGTTACTGCATTTGGTATTGCTGTTATCCAATGGGTACTATTTAAATGTGTGTAATTTCCCATTTCTGATAAAACTATTACGTAATCTGCTTCATCAATTTTACTTTTTAATTCATCTGTTATTTCGTTCTCTTTCAAATAGCAATAGGTATCTAATTCGACTGAATCAACTTTTCCTTCTTTCATAAGTCTATTTAATCCAAATCTCATACCTGGTAATTCATTATCATATGGAGCTACAAGTAAAACTTTTTCTCCTGCTTTAGGATTTAGTGGTAACACATTGTTTTCGTTTTTAACTACAGTTATAGCTTCTGCTGAAACTCGTCTTTCAACATCTCTATTTTCCTTGGAACCAACCACACTTTTTGCATTTTCAATTTTTTCTTCGGCTGTTCTATTATCATTTGCAACGTTCATTATTCCTCTATCTATTTTTAGCTTAACTACTCTAGTTGCTGATTCATTTATTCTTTCTTCTGATATTTCTCCTTTAGAAACAGCTTCCTTAACTCCTTCAACTATTGCTCTAAGCTTTGGAACATCCGCTTTACTTCTTAAAATAGTTGGCATTAAAGCTATATCAACACCAGCATCAAATGCAATTTTTACAGTTTCAACTTCTCCAAAGTTTTCTGAAATTGCAGCCATATTCAAAGCATCTGTTATAATAACACCTTCAAAATTCATGTCTTCTCTTAACAATCCTGTTAATATGTCATCTGATAAAGTTGCAGGAATTTGTATCTCTTGTCCATCCTTTATAGATGTAAATGTATCCTTTTCAATTTGTGGGAACTGAATATGGGCTGTCATTACCATATCAACGCCATTATCTATAGCAGCTTGGAATGGTTTTAGCTCAACTTCTTTTAATTCTTCAAGTGATTTATCAACCTTTGGTAAGCCATAATGAGAGTCTGTTGCTGTATCTCCATGACCTGGAAAGTGTTTAGCTGCTACTGATACACCATTTTCTTGAATTCCTTTTATCATTTTAACTCCAAGCTTTGCAACTAAATCCGGATTGCTCGAAAATGATCTTAGTCCTATAACAGGATTTAATGGATTATTATTAATATCTACTGATGGAGCAAAATTAACATTTATTCCTAATGAATTTAATTCTCTTCCTATTACTAATCCTGTGTCATAAGAACTTTGTTCATTTTTAGTTGCACCTATAGCCATGTTTCCTGGAAAGTTTGTTCCTGTTCCTAATCTTGTAACAATTCCTCCTTCTTGGTCTATTGTTGTTAATAATGGTAGATTCCCATCTTGATCATTTATTGCAACTTGCTGCATGTCATGAATTAATTTAGTTGTTTGCTCCGTTGTTTTTACGTTTTGAGCAAATAATATAACTCCACCTAGGTCAAATTCATCTATAATTTCTGCTACTTCATCATTCATTTCTGTCAGATCTTGAACCGTGGTTTGTCCTTCTTGTTTCCATTGTCTAAAATCAGGCATTAACATTTGCCCTATTTTTTCCTCTAAAGTCATTTGACTTACAATTTTCTCTGCCTCAGCTTTTGAATTTAAAGTATTTGCATGTACCATCTTAATATTCCCTAATACTAAAGTGCTTGTAACAGCTAAGGCACTCAAAATTGCTACTATTTTTTTCTTTTTCATACTACTTTCTCATCCCCCTTAATAAGTGAAATTTCATTTCACCTTTTACATAAATTATACCAATCCGCCTTGTTATTTCAACCGTTTTCATATTCGTTTTTACGACATCTTTTTTATTAATAAACTTTATTACATAAAAATATTGTATATTTGCTAAGATTTTAAATGTTACCTTAAACAACAATATTCTTGAATTTTCATTTCATAAACTTATATTTCAAATTTTATTTTCTAATAGTCTAATTATTTTTACCCACAAAAAAAAGATCCCTCTAAGAGGAATCTTTTACTTCGCCATATCTAGATTTATTTCCTGAGAAATTCCCACGATATCTAATATTTTTTCTGCTCTTTCTTTTGTTGATCCTGTTATTTCCGTATATCTAACATTTTCTGCTTCTAGAAAGCTTAAGATAGCCTTGTCCACTGCTTGTGCTACTTCTTCATCCTGCCATCTTACTCCATCTTTTGAATAACCAAATTCTCTTGGCACAAAGAATATGTGATCATACTTTGGTAAATCTCTTAAAGCTAACACATAAAGATCTTTTAATATTTCTATTTCTTTTGTTGTTCTTTTCTTATCACCAAGCATAAATCTAGCATATATGTATGGTACAAATGTTGCATAGTCTGTTAATGCATAATCGAAGTCATTTAAGCTCTCTTCTAAATGAAGTTGTCCTAGATAAATTCCATATTGTTCAGCTATGTTTTCTATCATACCTTTATCTCTTAGGTAATCTGTACTATACTCTGTTGCTACACCTACATTTAAATCTCTAATTTTCATATCCACATAAAGTTGTTGTATTAATGTAGTTTTCCCACATCTTGGTCCACCTAAAATGGCAATTCTCTTTGGCATTGCAAACCCTCCAAAAATTTCTATATAAAACTAAATAATTTTTCAAAATAGATTTTAATTATATCAACAATCGACATAAATTTCAATGTATATTGAAGGTAATATTCATGTTTTATAATTAGTAATAATTATGAAACCTAGATTTCGTTATCTTTTCATAAAAAAAGAATTCCGCTTAAAGCGGAATTCCCTCACTACTTTACATAACTTAAGAAAATTGAGTTATATCCTCAGTTCATTCATTCTTTCATTTTTTTATCTTTAACTTTTAATTATTCAGTTTGCTAAATTATTTCCTCAATTGCCCATTCTCCATTGTCAATTAATCTACTAGTCCTTCTGATTTCAAGAACTCAATTGCAACAGTCTTAACGTCTCTTTTATTTATATCAACTTCATAGTTTAATTTTCTCATCTTCTCTTCTGTTAATCTTCCATCTAGCTTTCCTAATACATCTTTTAATTCTGGGAACTCTTTTAAAGTATCCTCTCTTATAATTGGAACTGCATCATATGGTGGGAAAAATTCTTTATCATCTTCTAACACAACTAATTGGAATTTATCAATTAACCCATCTGTTGTAAATGCATCTATAACTTGTGTTTCATTATTTACTAAAGCTGTATATCTTAAACCTCCATCAACAGGTTTAACTTGCTTGAACTTCATATTGTAAGCTTTTTCTAATCCTATTAAACCATCTTCTCTATTAGGGAATTCTATTGTTGGACCTATTACTAAGTCTCCTGCAACCTTTGCTAAATCTGAAACTGTCTTTAAGTTATACTTTTCTGCTGTTTCTTTTGTAATTGCCATTGCATATGTGTTATTAAAACCTAAAGGGTTTAATAATTCTATATTATAATCATTCTTAAATCTTTCTTGAACTATATTATAAACTTCTTCTCTATTTGAATTTGGTTCTGAAATATTAAGTATATTTACATAACCAGTTCCTAAATATTCTACATATACATCTGCTGCTCCTGATTTTAATGCATTAAAGGTTACTTGACTTCCACCTAAGTTAAACTTTTCTTCTACTTTTATATCTGTATTTGCTTTAACTAACTCTGATAATACATTTCCTAGAATAAGTTGCTCTGTATAATTTTTAGATGCTATCGTTATTTTCTTTTCATTTCTATTTATAATACTTGTACCTATTGCTCCACCTATAACAATCACTGCTAAAACTGAAGCTATAATTACATTTCTCTTTTTATTTTTATTTGAACCATTTCTTTTTACCTTCATAGTTCCATCTGATTTTCTAATTCCATTTGGCATTGTAGCCGCTTCTATTTTTCCTGTTATCCAGTCTATTACTAAAGCTAAAATAGCCGCTGGAATCGCACCAAATAGTATAAGGTTATTATCTACTGTTTGGATACCTGAGAATACTAAATATCCAAGACCACCTGCCCCTACAAAGGCTGCTATTGTCATAAGCCCAACAGCTGTAACTGCTGCCATTCTTATACCTGCCATCATAACTGGCATTGCTAGAGGAATCTTTATAAGCTTAAGAGTTTGTCCACTAGTCATACCTAAACCTTTTGCTGCTTCTAACGTGTCTGGATTTATATTTGTAATACCTGTATAAGTATTTTTTATTATAGGTAACATTGAATATAACACTACCATTGTTATAGCTGGTGCTGATCCTATACCTATAACAGGTATCAAGAAACCTAATATAGCTAAACTTGGTATAGCTTGAGTTAAATTTGCAAATCCAATTACGCCACTAGCTAGCTTTTTATTCTTAGTTATAAATATACCTAAAGGTACACCAATTACTACTGCTATTAAAACTGCTATAACTGTAAGCTGTATGTGCTCTAATAAAAGAGATAGAATTTCCGATTTCTTTGTCATTAATTGTTCCATAAAAGTACTCATTAATTATCGCCTCCCATCTCAATGTATTGACTACTTAAAACTGATATTAAACTACTTCTTGTTACTAATCCTAACAATCTATAAGCTTCATCACAAACTGGTAAGTATCCTTTCTTTAAATTATTGAATACTTCTAATAACTCTGGTAAGCTAGTATCTCCTGAAACCCATATAGGCTCTTTATTCATAACTTCTTCAACTAATTTATTTTTTTCTTCTATCTTTTGAATATTTTCCAATGTAATATATCCTAATAATGTACCTAGTTTATTTATTACAAGTAAACTATCTACTTTCTTTTCTCTCATTATTTCTCTTGCTTGAAGCAAGTTTCTCTTTGGACTAACTGTTACTGGTTTTGATATCATAACATCTTCCGCTTTAATCATTTCTGGTTTTGTCCAAATCTTATTTTTACCAACAAATTCTTCAACATATTCTCCTGCTGGATTTTTTAATATATTTTCTGGAGTATCATATTGAAGTATTTTTCCTTCTTTTAATATACATATCTTATCTGCTAAGTTTATAGCTTCATCCATATCATGAGTTACGAAAACTATAGTCTTTCTATATTCCTTTTGAATATTAAATAACTCTTCTTGAAGCTCTGTTCTTGTTATTGGGTCCAATGCACTAAAAGGCTCGTCCATTAATATTATTTCAGCATCAGCTGCAAAAGCTCTTGCAACTCCAACTCTTTGCTGTTGTCCACCACTTAGTTCTACTGGATATCTATCACTATACTTTTCCGGCTCTAATCCAACCATATTTAATAAATCTATTGTCTTTTGATCAATTTCCTCTTGAGTTTTTCCCATAAGCTTAGGTATTATTTCAATATTTTCTTTTACTGTCATGTGTGGAAATAAACCTGTTTGTTGAATTACATAACCAATACTTCTTCTAAGTAATATTGGATCCATTTCTTTTATATTTTTCCCATTAACTAATATTTCTCCTGAAGTAGATTCTATTAATCTATTTATCATTTTTAATAAAGTAGTTTTACCACAACCACTTGATCCTATTAAAACTACTAGATTTCCATCCTCTATATTTAAATTAAAATCTTCTAATATAACGTTATTCTTATAGCTTTTTTTAACATTTCTAAATTCAATCATAAATTACCTCCTAAACTCAGTAACAACCTTATACTAACACTAAGTTGTCAGATTGTCAAATCATTTTCTGAATATTTGGTATTTATTGTATCTTTTAAATTGTTGATTTTATCAATCCATTTCTTATACAAAGCTAGTTATATTCTAGTTTAACGTAAATTGATTCTTTAAATTTAAAATATTTTATCCCCAAATATTTCTTTACTATATATTACTTTTATATAATAAGCAAACGTACTTAACTTTGCTTATTTCACCTCCCGTATATTCATTAAAATTAATACAATCTTGCATATATATGTTAACTTAAAAAACGAAAGAATAAAATTATAAAAAGACTAACTAAAATTTAAATTCTAGTTAGTCTTTTTATAAATCTACTTATATATTTCTTCTATTATCTTACTTTTAATATTCATTTTTAATAGTTTTATCTATTCATTAGTAGTTATAAACTTAACTATATTCTCACAAATTTCATGCGTTCTTACAGAATCACTTATTGCTGGATTTGGAATAGATTTATTTTTTACTGATTCTATAAAATGATCTATTATATCTTCAAAGCCTCTTTTATATAATGTTGGATCCCAACCTCCAAAGCTAGTCTTTGTTCTACCACTATTGTTCACTTCTATAGTATCAACTAAATCTTCAACAATATATTTATTTCCTTTTATCATATATTCAATATTTTCTTCAGTTATCCCTGCAGTTCTATTCATTATTCCAACTGCAGTTGTATCATTACCTTTTAATGTTACCACGACATTGTGAAGATCATTTCCATCCTTTAGATAATTAACATCAATATTTTTAACTTCTTCATCCATTAAAAATCTTAATGTATCCACAACATGTATAAAATCTTCCACAATAAACCTTCTTATATCACCAGGTGGATATTCCCTATTTTTTTGCATTACAATTATATCTGCTTTTCCTCTGCCCTTAAGTTCTTTAACCTTAGGACAAAATCTTCTATTGAATCCAACCATAGCAATAACATTACGTTCTTTTGCTAAACTCTCTATCTCTTTGGCTTCTTCAAAATTAAAACTAATAGGCTTGTCTATATATACACTAATACCTTGTTTTATTAATTTTTTAGCTATTTCATAGTGTCCATCTGCATGTGTTGAAATTATTGCTGCATCTATATCTTCTTTTAATAAATTTTCAATATTAGTATATGCTCTATCTATGTTATACTTATTTGATATTTCTTCTAACACAGCCTTATTTCTAGTGGAAATTAAAAGTTCCACATCTTCTTTTACTGTTAAAATGGGTAAATAAGCTTTTTTAGCTATTGCCCCTAAACCAATTATTGCAAGTCTCATAAACTCCCTCCATATATAGCATAATAATTTGTATAATATTACTATTTATTATACATTATAATTCTTCTATGATAACTTAAATCTAAATAATATTTGATATAATTTCATTGGTAATATAATTAAGCCTAAATAATATAACTATATAATTAATCTTATTTATCAAATTCTATATAATATACATTTTGTTTATATTAATTCTAATTTCTTTAATCCCTTTGCTATGCCTTCATTTTCAACATCCTCTGTAAAATTAAAGGCATGCTCCTCTAACCCCTTATGATATCCTCCCATAGCTATACCATGCTTTACAACCTGGAACATTTCTATATCATTTTCTCCATCTCCAAAGGCATAAGCATTTTCTCTATCTATTCCTAGCTTTTCTAGTAGATGATCAACTCCATAACCTTTTGTGTATTTTGATACATATATTTCAAATGTATCACCAAATTGATTTGCCATAAATGCAAGGCCTTCATCTTTGTATTTATCACAAACTAACTTATAAGAGTTTATATCTTTTCCTATAGCTATTATTTTGCTTGTTTTTACAGTATCTTTTTCCCAATCTTCTGTAAAGTTTTCTATTCCAAGATTAGCTTTAATTACAAGATCTCTAACTTTTTCATTATTTATATCTAATACATAATTATTTTCTTGTCCCTCTAAAATGTATACTATATCATTCTCTTCAAGAAAACTTAGTATATCCTCAAGCTTTTTATTATTTATACATTCATTAAATATTAATTCATTTTCAATTTCTGCATAAGCTCCATTAGATGCTATATAACCATTTAAACCTAAATCAACTATTTCATTAGTAATAGAACTCTTAGGTCTTCCTGTTGCTAAAACAGTTAAATAACCATTTGCCTTTAATTTATTTATAGCTTCCTTTGTAGCATTTGTTGGAGCATATATACCTTTTCTCCAATCTATTAAAGTTCCATCTACATCAAAAAAAACTATTCCCTTGTTATTCATCATTCTTCCCCCTTGTAATTCTGTCGCCAAATAAATTTATATAGCTATTAATTTATATAAAATCATGTTTCATTTACTATGTAACTATATATTATTTAAAACTTAAATTTCAATTTGCGTATTCTTCAATTTTTTATTAACTTATATCTTAACTTTTTAGTATATAATATCATATACTTATTTACTTTAAAAGTTTTCTTATATTTGCTCTCAAGTATGCCTAAAATTAAATTTTATTACCTATTTTAATTTTTAACGCTTGCTTAATATATCTATATAATCTCTTGCTTAATATATCTATATAATCTAATAATTTATCATAATAATCCTTATATTTCTTACAGATCTTTATCTTCTAATTATTATAAAATACTTATCATACATGATATCTCTAATGCTATGGCTAACCTTTCCTACTTATTGCAACTTATAAAAATATTAATAAAAAATCCCTAGGGTATTATCCTAGAGATTTCACTTCCATTTATGTATCATATATCAGTTATTTATTAACATATTCTTTTCTAATTAAATATTTCTAACTTCTCAAAATCGCTTATATTTGTAGGACGTCCATACAAATATCCTTGTACAATTTCACAACCTAAATTTTTTAGGACTTGTGCTTGCTCAAAGTATTCTACTCCTTCAGCAACAACTTCTAAGCCTAACCTATTGGCCATATTAATAATACTTTCTATAACTATTTTCCCTTTTTCTGATATATCTTTCTTATCTAAAAATAATTTATCTAGTTTTATTGTATCTATTGGAAGATTCTTTAATATAGTTAATGATGAGTATCCAGATCCAAAATCATCTAAAGATACCTTTATTCCTAAATCCTTTATTTCTTTTATAACAGAAATTATCTTGTTTGTATCTTTGAGCATTACTCTTTCCGTTACTTCTATTTCTAAAAATCTAGTATCTATATTATAATTATTTATAATATCATTTAATTTTGTTATGAAGGTATCATCTTCAATTAAAGTTACTCTCGATACATTTACTGATATAGGAACTAATTTAAACTTATTATCTGACCATCTATTAATAATTTTGCAAGCTTCTTCCAAAATATAAAGATCAAGCTCTATTATGGACTTATCTTTTTCTAATATGTAAATAAACCTTTCTGTGTTAATCACCCTTTTATTTTTACTATTCACTCTAACTAAACATTCAGCCCCAACTATAGATTCACTTTTTAAACTATATTTGGGTTGAATATATATATCAAATTCATTATTTCTTAAAGCACTATGTAAATAAATTTCCCTTTTATAATATTTTTTAAAAATATCTCTATAAATATAACTAATGAATAATAATATAACTAATATTAGCAAGAAGATTATAACAAATTCAATCAACCGTATCACCTTTTTTCATCTATAATATTATATCAATAAATTTTCCTTTTTCTTTATCAGTATTATTTTTATTATTAATATCATTTTCATATGAAGTTATCTCTAAGGTATTCTTATAATTACTCATTTGCTTCTGTTTTCTTCTTTCAAATAGTTCTATTTGATTTATATTAGAATTTTTTGATTTATTAATATTATCACTTGAAACTTTTACTTTTTCATATTCGTATTTGTCTAACAATTCTTTTAGATTTATATTAATATCTAACTTCTTTATATCTTTATCTATTATTCTAATAAAATCATCATAATTCATTATTACTTTTCTTTTAATTATAATTTCTATTATAATTAGTATTAAACTTATTAATAATGTTACAATAAATAAACATGAAATTATAAATATTATAACTCCCTCATGCATTTTATCACCCCAACAACAAATTTTCTGTAATACATTTATATATTTCAATAAATATCTTAAACTAGAATATTTATAGTAAAGCTTTAATTATGCCTTCTCTATTTATTGGTTTTGAAGTATACAAATCCATACCTGAATTTATGGCTTCTTCTTTATCTTCTTTAAAATCATTAGCAGACATAGCTATTATTTTTATTGATTTTGAATCTTCTCTTTTAAAACTTCTTATTATTTTAGTTGCCTTATATCCATCAATAATGGGAATTTTAATATCCATTAGTATATAGCTATAATAATTAACTTCTGATTTATAAAACATTCCTATCGCTTCTTCCCCATTTGTAGCACACTTCACATTCAACCCTAATTCTGTCAAAATTTCCTTTGTTATCATTCGATTTATCTCATTATCTTCTACTAATAGAATATTCTTATCTTTTAATAGCTTTTCATCAATATCTTGTATATTATCTTCTTCTTGCTCATTCATATATTGCTTAAATTCTAAATTAAACGTAAATATACTTCCATATCCTAATTTACTTTCTACTATCAGTTCTCCCCCCATTGCCTCTATAAACTCCTTGCATATGGATAGCCCTAATCCACTTCCATCAAATTGTCTGCTATTGGAATTATCTTCTTGCGCAAATGGTAAAAACATTTTATCCATAAATTCTTCACTCATACCAATACCATTATCACTTACCTTAAACATAATTTTTACATTTCCATCTAAGTCTTTACTTATTAGTTTTATTAATAATGATATAGTACCTTCATTGGAAGTATATTTAATTGCATTTATTAATAAATTTAGTATAATCTGCTTAAGCTTCAGTTCATCTCCTATTATAGTTAGATCATCTATCCCCTCTGTGACTATTTTATAATTTTGATTTTTTTCATTTATTTTATCTTTGATAATGACATTAATCTCACTCAAAATATTATTAATCTTTACTTTTTGTTTTTCTATTCTTATTACCCTTGCTTCTATCTTAGAAATATCTATAACATCATTAAGTAAACTTAATAAATGATTTGATAATACATCTATTTTCTTAAGATATTCTTTAACCTTTAAATTACTATCACTTAATTTTATTGTAGCCGAAGTCAATCCCATTATTCCATACAATGGAGTCCTAATCTCATGGCTTATATTAGCTAAAAATATTCTTTTAGCTAAGTTAGCTTCTTCTAATTGAGCATATTTTTGATTATATCTTATTAATAAAATAAATGCTGATATAGTTACAATCATTATTGCTACAACTAACAATATACTAGATATTAATATTTTATTTGAGTTTGCTAATACTGAGTTTTTAGATAAAGAAACTACTACATATAAATCCATCGAATTTTCTATTTTTGAATATCCCAAATAATATTTTTTATTTTTATGGCTAACAATTTCTATATCATCTTCTCCATAATCCATATCGCTAATTATTTCCTCAGCCGCATCTATACTATTTTGTTCTAAAAGCATATTAAACATATTTTCATTTTTAAGAAACACAGCATCATTATTTGTAACTAGAATATCTCCCTTAGAATCAACTACATATGTTGATTCTTGCCCAAAATAATTTTCTATATTAGATAAATTAATTAAATTTTCTATACTATCTGTTGCAAATAAAATACCTTTTATAGCTCCATTATTAATTATTGGCATTGTACTAATAACAACTATGCTATTATCAATTTTATCTCTTGTTTTATAGTAAACAGGACCTTTTCCCGACATTACTTCTTTAAAATCCCATCTATCCTTAATAGAATACCTCTTATCATCTGTAGTAATTGCGTTACCATCTATATCTGATATACCTATCCTTTTGAACCCTCTTAGTGTGGCTTCATCTTTCAATAAAACTGCCAGTTCTTCTTTATTATTATTAGAATCACTTAATATATCTGAATTCGATATTAATATTGATTTTAATATTTCTTTTCTTATATTAAATAAATTAGATATAGAGCTAGACTCTTTTACTGATGTAGTTTTTACAAACCTATACGCATCTTCAATTAATATACTTTTTATGTAATTAATATAAATCCTTATAAGTATAATTAAAATTATTATTATTATTAATATTGAAAATTTTATTATATTCTTTTTATAAAATTCTTTTCCTATCTTTTTAAAATTCATCATTATTATCCTTTAAGTAATAATTTACTTCAGTTAAATATAATTAAACTTCCCTATCACTTAATTAGTATATTAAATAATTATAGTATTTCTAAAATCGAATTTGTAGGAGCTGTAATATTTATTATGGATGAAATAACTGGTTTGTTTTATTTTAGGGAAATTAAATTTATACAACTCCTATACAGATTAATTATATCATGTATATAATTTAAGAACATAATCAAAACATAAAAAGATATTTTTTTGACGTGAAATGTAAAAAAAGATAAAAAGCTTTAATACTTTTTATCCTTTCTACAACATACACTTAATTGCAAATTTATAATTTTCCTTGTTATAATTTATTATAGCTTTTAATTCTTTTGCTTTTTGATCTAATTCATTTACTATTTTGCTTTCTAATTCATTATATTCATTAGTAAAAGTAGATAATTTTATATAAAAACAATATTGTCTCTCTACACTCTTTAATTGACACTCTATTTTTTTTTCATAATCTCCATTTTCTATTAAATTAATACATATATACATAGTCTTCATTAATAAATCAGCTAAATCTATTATTTTATTACTATTATCTATACTTCCTTCAAAAACTAATTTAATAGATTTTACCTTACATATTTCTTCAATGTTATGTAAAATAGAATCTATAACTAAGTTATTTGTATAATATATCTTATTTATATTACTTAGCTTTCCTTCTAAATTTTCTATGTATTTTTCAATACTATTATAATCTTTTCTAGTAAATAATATCTTTATGGATAATAAATAATTTTTTATGTCATGCTTAAAAACTTTATATTTCTTATATCTATTTTTATATATTTCATAATATTTTTTTTGCATTAAATGATTAGTTTCTAATAACATATTTTTTTCTTCCAATATAGCAATACTATATAAATCTCTTAACTTAAATAAATTTATGTACATAATAAATAAGCATAATAATATTATATAAATTAATCCTTCATTATCTATTAAATTCTCATATAAATATATCTTTATTATAATATCTAATGATAAGCATATACTTAATAATATAAAGATTTGTCTACTATTTTTTATATTATTAAATATTTTTATAATTATATATTTATATTTATTTATTAAAATATCACTAATAATATAGGATATTAAAAATATAAAAATCCTGCTTATTATAATATTATCATTATTAACATATAAATTATAAGTATAAAAAGGAACTGAAATTTTTTTTATAAAAAATAATACTAACTCTATAATTGTAAATATTAGATATGATAATCCATTAGATAAATAAGCTATGCTCCATTTGTAATTATGTAATATTAATGATTCTATTAATATTATTAAATAAAATCCTATAATTACTTTATTATTAAATAGATTATATAATGTAAAAATTATTGAATTAAAAAGAAATAATAATATAAACTTTAAAATTTTTCTTTTATCAATTTTATGACAATTATATAATTTACTGTTGTCTTTCATTATAACTATACTTGTTATTACTCCTAATAACATATTAATTAATACATTTTTAAAATCCATTTATTCCTCCTTATTATATTCAAAAATATAATCTAGATATGCTTTTTTTACCCCTTTACTCCTTAACCTACTTAGTAAAACTTCTTTTCCAGACTTTAATTCTATACTGCTTGTACCTATATGTTTTATTTTTCTCACATTAACCAAATAAGATCTATGGGTTAATATAAAATTTTTACATAATAATTCATTTTGCATATCTTCCATTTTTCCATTAAAATCTATAGTTTCATAATCCGTATTAATTGTAATTGTTCTATTTCTTACCTCAATAAATTCTATGTTTTTCAAGCATATTGTTCTTATAAAACTTCCTGATTTAATCATAATATAGTCATCATAATTTTTATCAGTCTTCTCTATTGCTTTTAATAAGACTTCTTCAAGTTTTTTATCTTCTTGTCCTTTTATTAAATATCCAAGTGCTTCAACATCATACCCCTGCAATATGTAATCACTAGAACTAGTTAAAAATATTATTTGCATTCTGTTGTCGAAGGTTCTAATTTCTTTTGCTACGTCCAACCCATTTATATCACTCATTAATATATCCAGAAATAAAATATCATATATACCTTTATTTTCTTTTAAAAATTTTATCAATTTATCTCCAGAATCATAGCAATCTATTTGTGCTTTAATGCATTCTTTTTTTAATAGCAAATTCAATTTATTTTTTATAGTTCCTTGGAAAATATCTTGATCATCACATATTGCAATCCTCACCATATTACCAATCTCCTTTTAATATAATTTAGATTAATCTACTATCAAGTAAAGCCTTACTTTTTATTAAATTTTTCAAACTATTTCGCTCATATTATTTGATGATATATATTATAAAATAATAGTATTTAACATTGTTTAACTTTATATAAACATAATATATATTAATAATTTAACATAATTATATCCATTTTTATATATTTTTCTTCTTATAATGTTAAATAAAAATAGACTATTAAATAGTTTTTACAGTCTATTTTTTATTTATATATATCACTGTATAATTGTCTTTTCCATTATTATTTTTATTTTAATTTTTTATTTCATAAGATTTTAATCTTTTATTTTTTAAAGCATTATATATTAATACAAAACTAGCTATTAATGATAGCACTAAATATACAAATCCAAATACTTTTATCCCAAACTTACCATACAAATCTCCAGTTATTAAATTTAATAAACTTGGTAGTATTGTTGTGGATAAAGAACTTATAAGCATAAATGCTAAAAAGTGCTGATTTGATGAGACAACCTTGCCAATTATTTTATTTTGAATTTGTAATACTATTCCCGTTACTATCCCATGAAGCATAGTAATTATTAATATCAATATATATGATTTAGCAAAGACCATTATACTCCACCTAAAAACTAAAATTACTAATGCTATTAATAGTGCTAAATCATTTTTTCTTAAAATCCTAACCTTATCAAATACTAATAGAAATATAACTTCAAAAATAACCATTATAAAAGGAATTAATCCTATAATAACTTTAGATACATTTAAATCAATCATCATGATTTGAATTCCATATCCTGAAGCTGCATTTTGCGTTCCCCAAATAATAGATATTATTATTAGATATTTAAGATACATTTTGTTTTTTATAAGATCAAATAAAGACTTAAAAGTATTTCCTTTATCATTTTTGATATTTTTATTTATTGATACATGATTATCACTTATTTCTGGTACTTTACTTAATAATATAATACTAAAAGAAATTAAAATCATTCCAACTATTATCGCTAAATATACATCACCAATTCTTATGGCTATAGGACATATTATCCCTGCCAAGCCATATCCTATAGTTGAACGTACTCTTATCTTCCCATAAGTACCTTTATTAGTACTAGAGATATTTAACATGTACTTATCATTTAATGTCCCACTAGGCTGAAGTAAAATAGATCTTATTATATTAATGATAAAAAACAATATAAAATTATTTGTTATAATTAATAATCCCATAGTTATTATATTTGATAAATTTACTAATTTACTAAATCCTACTACCCTTTGATATTTGTCCAACAAACTTCCCCATAAAAAAAATATTGGGAATATTATTAGTGGTGTTGTTCCTACAATTAAGCTTATTTCTTTAGCATTAAAGCCTTTTATGGAACTTAAGAAAAGAACAAATATACTCCCAAGGATATTTCCCCCTAAAGAAGAAATAAGGAGATAATTTGAAAATTTTTTAGATAAGTTCTCCATTATTTTAATTCTTCCTTCCCTTTTTTTACTCTTCATAAATTAGCTTACTACCTATATAACTTTAATTAAATAACTAGTTACTTTAAATAACTTAATTAAAAATAGATGTTATTTATCCAAACTTTAATTTACTATTTTACTCTTATATTCTAAAAATAAATAGCACCAAATAAGACGTAATTTCTCTTATTTGGTGCTCTCATTTTTCATTATAAAGTAGTTAAATTAATCTATTATTTATAATATTTGCTATCTCTATACAGATACTTATATCTAATTATTTTAGTACTTTAATTATTTCTGAAATTATTTTGTACTTTAATGATTTATAGAATTATTTTAACACTTTATTATTGCAAACTCATATGGTGCTAAAGAAATCTTGTCCACTTCCTTGCTTAAGCTATACAAAATGTTTCCATTAATATCTTCTTCATAAATATTTTCGCTAAAGTTAATTATAACTTTTATTACTTCATCATTTAATTTTCTTTCAAAAGAAATTATATCATCTTCTAAACATACATTATTATATCTGCCATATAATAAGCATTGATTGTCATACCTAAGCTTAATTAACTTTCTATATATTTTTAACAAGCTATTTTCATTACTTTCGCACATCTCAACAGTTTCAATATCTTTTTTATCATCAATATTAATCCAAGGTTCTACTTGTGAAAATCCATAATATTTGCTATTATCCCATTGCATAGGACTTCTAGATTTATCTCTCGAACTTTTATTTGCGCTTTCTAATGCTTCTTTTTCACTTTTCCCGTTATTTATCTCTATATTATATTTTGTAACTCCTTGTATATCATTCATCTTGCTTATTTCTTTACAAAATAAATTCTTCATTCCAATTTCTTCTCCAAAATACATAAAAGGTACGCCATAAGAAGTTAATAAAAGTGCTGCCATAGCTCTCTCTATACCATCTTTATCTCCATTTGGATTAAATCTTGATATACTTCTTTCCATGTCATGACTATTGAAAAATATAGTTGGAATTTGATCTTCTGAATATCTATTATTCATTTCAATAATTTCCTTGTATATTTTTTCTGTTGAAAAGTTCTCTATGCTTCCTAAATTGAAATTAAAAACTACATCTAAAAGATCTTTTCCTGAGTAATCTATTAATTCACCTAAATCTTCTGAACCAACCTCACCAACAAGAAATGCGTCTTTCTTTATATTTTTAATATCTTTTGCAAGCTTTTTAATTATATCCAATACTCCATTTTGGCCTTTATCAAATTTATGAATTTGCTCACCTTTTTCATCATAAGGATTATTACTTACTAAATCTTCATTAACAGTTAGGAAATTAATTACATCAAATCTAAATCCATCAACTCCAAGATCTAACCAAAATCTTAGAACCTTTATCATCTCATCATAAACCTTTGGATTAGCCCAATTTAAATCTACTTGTTCTTTTGCAAAAGCATGATAATAATATTCTTGAGTTACATTATCATATTCCCATGCATCTCCACCAAAAAATGATTCCCAATTGTTAGGCTTATCTTTTCTCCATATATAAAAGTCCCTCTTTTCATTATCCTTTGAACTTTTTGACTCCTTAAACCAAGGATGTTCACTTGAAGTATGATTAAGTACTATATCGCCTATTACTTTAATATCTAGTTTGTGTGCCTTTTCTAAAAAGTCTTTGAAATCTTCTAAAGTTCCATAGTCTTTATCTATATTATAGTAATCTGATATATCATACCCGTTATCAACTTTAGGTGATGGATAAAATGGAGTTAACCAAATCCCTTTAACTCCAAGTTTATGTAAGTAATCTAATTTTGAAGTTATTCCTTTAAAATCACCTATTCCATCATTATTGCCATCCTTAAAACTTGGCATATAGATTTCATAAAAAACAGTTTCTTTCCACCATATTTTCCTCATGATAATTCTCCTTACTTAAATGGATTATCTATTTCTATTAATTGAGCTTCTGCATCACTGATTCCTGCATAAAGAACTGCTTTATCTCCATTTAAAACTAATCCACCACTGAAAACTACATCTTCTAAATCTGCTCGTTTTGCTTCACCTGGTTTGAAATTTTTTCTAATTGCTATAATTTTTTGGTTCTTTACTTCTAATGTATTTATATTTAGCTTAAAAGTCATAGGATAATAATGCCTATTACCATCCTCATCGAAACAAGCAATATGGCCAAGAATTCCTAGTGTAGAATCATCTAAAGATCTTGCTTCATTAGCTCCTCCCCATTCTTCATCAATGAATAAATCTTCTAGTAAAGGAGCTTCATTTATAATATTTATATTTAAATCATCTAAATTATCTATTGTAGCAAATCCAATTTTACCTCTACCGCCTTTTTCCCCTTGTGGTCTTGTAAGAATTCCAATTTTGTTATTCTTTACTTGAACTAGTCTTAAATCCTTCATTCCATCTGGGCCAACAAAGAATTTTTCTAGTGAACATACATCTTTTCCTTTATAAAAAATAGTTCTCCACTTCAAAGTATTTTCTAATTCAGGATGTGGAAATACTTCAACTCCTCCAAATATTAACTCATCATTTATTCGTGTAAAAAATGGATCTTGAAGCTTAAATTTGGGGTATCCTTCTACAGGTGACCAACTATCGCCTATATTTTCAAAAAAACAAACAGTAGAATCTTCACTATCTCTAGCTTCTACTCTACCTGCAATAATTGTTTTCATATTATCTTTAAAAGGAGCTGATATATTATAAACATCGTTTTCCCCTACATTAATAAATTTTAATTTTTCTACATTATATATATTTGAATTATTTTTTAAATATTTTTCTAATAGTGTTGAACATGTTTCCTTAATATTCATATCTTTACTCCTCCACTAGGTAGTTAATTATATAACTTCTTTTATTGATTTTAATTAGCACTTTCTCTCCAGTCATATGGAAGAAGTTCCTTTAGCTTAACTACTATATCTTCTTTTACCATTATCTCTGCATTTTTATTTTTATCATTAATTTGCATTATAAATTCTCTACATCTTCCACATGGTGGAATAACACTTCCATCCCAATTTATTGCTACTAATTTTTCTATTTCACTTTCTCCATTAGTAATCATTGCTGCTGCAGCTGAATGCTCGGCACAAAACCCCATTGAGCAAGCTGTATCTATACAAACACCTCTGTATAAATTACCTGATGTGGTTAATATTGCAGCTGCCACTCCTCCAACTTCTACACAATCTGAAAGTTTTCTTGGCTTAAGCACTTCTTTTGCATATTCAATTAATTTATCAAAATCCATAATTACCTCCGGCAAATTAAATATTTTTATTCCCAACTGAATCTCTTTCAATTACTTCTACACTAAGTATTGTTTTTTCATCTGGATCTTTTTTATTTTCAATTCTCCAAAGTAATCTATCTACTGCTTTTCTTCCCATAAAATCCTTTTCAACTCTAACAGTTGTAAGCTTTGGCTCTATAAGCGAACTTAATACTATATCATCAAAACCAACTACAGCTATATCTTTTGGAACCATATAACCTAACTCTTTCAAAGAAGTTATTAGTGCTATTGCAGCATTATCGTTAGAACATACAAAAGCTTCTGGAATTTTATTAATTCTATTTATTCTTTCCTTAATTCCTTCAATATTCTTATCGATTATATTTTGCTCAACATCGTATAATACAGATCGCTCCTCTATAAACACTTCTGCTTCTTTAAAATTATTAAACTTTAAGAACTTCTTTATAGCCTCTCTATATCCAAAAAATCTTTCCTTAATACTTAGTGAATACTCTAAGTCTCCAAAAAAGCCTATATCTTTATAACCTTTTTCTATAAGTAACTTTGTTATATTGAAACTTCCTAACTTATTGTCAGTTAATATGCTATCTGTGCTTTCTAATAGTGATGTATGATCTACAAGTACTACAGGTATCTTATAATTTTTTAATTTTACTAGATACTCATCTTCTATAGTTCCTATAACTATTATCCCGCATACTTTCTTACTTTCTATACAGCTTGGAATACTTTCTTCTGTTTCATTTATTAAGCATGTAATTATATCGTACCCTTTGCGTCTTGATTCTTCTCCAATACCCATCATTATTTTTGAATAAAATGTATTATCCTCAAAATAATATTTCTTTATAATAACGCAAATATTTTTATTAGCAAATGACTTTACAAATTTAGGTGATTTATCTAAATATCCTAATTCTTCTGCTATATCTAAAACCTGTTTTCTAGTTTCTTCACTAACTCCAGCTTTACTGTTTAATGCTAATGATACTGCATTTATTGAAATATCTAATCTTTCTGCTATATCCTTCATCGTTATTTTTCCCATACTCAATCTCCTAATAATCTCATTATTGATTCTAATTAAATAATTCTCTATATTGATATATTAATCCTTCATTTAAATCTACATTTTGTCTATGTTTTATTAATTAGTTTTTAATATATTAATAATTTTTTATAATATTTTTAGATATAAATTAATATGTGCTACTTTCTACCTCATTTATAATTTATTTTACTATTTCTATATATTACTAAAACTTAAAAAGATTAAGATTAGGAATCATCATTTACTTTTCTTTATAAATATTGGCTACTACAACTTATTCTTTTTTTGTAATAGCCAATATGTATTATTTAATTAACTTGAAAATTTCTTCAATTTCTATATCTGCTCTACAAACTTTATCATCTGCGGCTCCATAATAAACTTTTACGATTCCCTCTTCATAAATACATCCACATGTAAAAACTACATTTCCAAAGAATCCTTCCTTTTCATAGTCAGCTTCTGGCTCTAATATTGCTTTTTCTGTTTTACCCAATATTTTGCTTGGATCATTTTTATCTAATAAAAAGGCACCTAGACAATATTTATCATTTTTATCTGCTGCATGATAAATCTTTATCCATCCTTTCTCTGTTAAGAAAGGTACTGCTCCTCCACCAACTCTTCCATTTTCCCAAGATTCTTCATTTGAAACTCCATAAAAATGTTTTTGTTTTCCCCAGTGTATTAAATCTAATGACTCAGCAATCCACATATCAGGTCCTCCAATTGCTGAAGGTACTGGTCTATTAAATGTCATATACTTTCCATTTATCTTTTCTGGGAATATTGTTACATCCTTATTTTCTGGTGCAAATATAATTCCATGTCTTTCATAACTCTCAAAATCTTTTGTTGATACTAAAGATGTCGCAGCTCCATTCCTAGTAACCGATGTATAATTTATATAATAAGTATCTTCTATCTTAGTTATTCTTGGATCCTCTATTCCCCACTCTTCTTCTGAAGCAATTGGTTTTATAAATGCTTCATCATCAATTTCAAAATTTTCTCCATCTTTTGATCTAGCTATTCTAATATGAGATAAAGAGGTTAAATAAGATATTTTTTTAGCTCCTTTACTATTTAAAGTCCATAAAGAACGGGAGTCTGAATAGTCATATTGTGTATCTATCTTTTTATTGAATGAAATAATATCTATAACATCTTTTCCATCTTTATTAACTACCACTGGTATCTTAACATCGTCTTCATTTTCTACTTTAACTGACTCTGCTACTCTACAAAGTAATATATATTCATCTTTATATTTACATACTCCACAGTTAAATACACCATCAACCTTAAAATCTTCTCTGCTAGGTTTGACATCACTAGGCTTTATTAGTGGATTTCTTTCACTTCTTTTAACTACTATATTATTTGTCATATCTAATTCTCCTTTTACTTTAACATAAAGTTTATACCCTCTTTAAAATATTTAGAGAAGCATAAGAACATGATTACTATTGGTAATGTTAATATTACTGATGCTGCATACATAGGTCCTGGTAAATTTCCCATTGGCTTAAATTGTGTTGAAATCAATACATTTAATGTTTGCATATTTATCTTTGGTGATATAAGCATATCCCACATAAGTTCTGACCATCTTGTCATAAATGTTGATAAAAACACTATAGTAGTAACTGATTTTGTTACTGGAAAGGCAATATGCCATAATATTTTCAGTTCTGAAGCTCCATCAATTCTAGCAGCTTCAAATACTGCATCTGGTAATGACTTAAGATAATTTATATACATAAATATACCCCAAATTGATACTGATAACGGTAATATCATTCCTAAATATGTGTTTGTTAATGGTTTTGATATCATATATCTAGGAACAAGTAATATTATTACAGGGAAAAACATTTGAAATAATAATGAATTCATTACTAACTTTTCGCCTCTAAAATTCTTCATCTTAGAAACTGAATAACCAACTAATAATCCTACTAATACTGAAACTATTGCAGTAGGAGCAGAAACTATAAAGGAATTTAGTAATGCTTTTACCCACATACCTGCGCTTGCTCCACCGCTTCCCCCTAATAAATATTCATAGCTTTTTAATGTAATCCCACTTGGAATAAATACTTTATCGGTTTGATCCCATGGTGCTAGTGATTGAATTATCATATAGAAGTATGGGAATAATGAAATTCCTAGTATTATAATAGTTGCTACTATTACTAAAATAGTTTTTATATTTAACTTCTTTTTCATAACTTATCCTCCAACTTAATATTTACATACCATACTTTTTATTAATCTTTTCCATTATAAATGTGATTATCTTAATTGATACAAAGATATGCACTGCATTAGCTATTGCAATAGCTGCACCATATCCTGATTGGAAATTAGTAAATGACGTATTATAAATTTCAAGTTGCCATGTGGTTGTTGCTAAGTTTGGTCCTCCACCTGTTAATAAATATGGCTCTGTAAAAATACCAAATGCAAGACCAGCTGCTAATACGACTACTGTTGTTAAAGTTGGTATAATCATTGGTAATGTCACACTTATAAACTTTCTTAACCCAGTTGCTCCATCTATCTTACATGCATCATGTACATCATCTGAAATAGATTCTAATGCTGATAATATAAATAGTGCATAATAACCTGACATTTTCCAAACTACTATTCCAACTACTATTATAAATGCCCACTTTGGATCTCTAAACCAATCTATATTAATTCCTTTTTCTCTTAAGAAAACATTTAATGCTGAATTATAACTAAAGAAATATCTTACAACTACTGATATAGCAACACCTGAAGTTAAGTAAGGTATAAAAAATAATACTGATGTGATTCCTTTAACCTTATCTGGTAACTTATGAACTAATAATGCTATAACAATTGCTATTGCTACAGTAAAAATAACAATAGGTATTAAATATTTAAATGAATTTATAAATGCTGCTTTAATTCTTGGATCGGTAAATAATAATTTAAAGTTATCTAACCCTACGAAATTTTTATTCTTAGACATTAAGTTCCAATCTGTCATAGACAACCAAAATGCCCATACTAATGGGATTAAAAAGAAAATAATTGAATATGCCAAATATGGTATGTTAAATAGCCATCCTAAAAATCCGCCCTTATTTTTTAAACTTTCTATTTTATTCTTCATTTAGTGCCACTCCTTTACAAATAAAGCAAAGATAAATTTCTCATCTTTGCTTTATTATAATAAACTATTCTAAGCCACCAGCTTGTTTCATTGCATCAAATGCTTCATCTACATACTTTGTAGCATCAGTTACAGTTAAAGCATCTGATGATAATGTAGTTTCTAAGTATGCAGCTAAGCTATTACCTAACGCTTCTTGTATTTGTGCCATTTTATCGTGCGGCATACCTGGAATAGCATATTCCACTTGTCCAGCTAAAGCCTTTAACTCTTCATTTTCTGCTAAATACTTAGAAAACTCTTCATTTTCTAATAAGTCTCCTCTTACTGGTAACATTGTAGTAGCTTCTAACCATTCTAAATCTGTTTTTGCTGAATTTTCTTCATTATATAACCATTTCATAAATTCTATAGCACCTTGATGAATTTCATCTGTGATATTATCTGCTTTATATAAAACTAGTCCCTTTGCATCTGCATAGTTATAAGGTGTATCTCCTTGATTTTTCACTATCATTGGACCATAAGTATAATTTTCTCCATAAACTTTTCCGCCTTCTCTTAAAGCTTGAATTTCCCATGGAGCTGCTATTGTGAATAAAACTTGTGGATTTTCTTCTGCCCATATATTAGGTACTTCTGATGTTAATAGTGTGTTACCTAATGATCCAAAGAATTCAAATGATTCCTTTGCAATTTCTTTATCTAAAACTAACTTATTTCCCTCTACCCATGACTTTCCGCCACTAAATGCTAAGTAGATATTTTGGAAATCTGATGATCTGTCCCACCATTGATCTGGTCTAATTAAAGAGTTTCTATAGAATACATGTGTCACTCCTATAGCTGACATCTTATCCTTATTTTCATTAAACTTAGTAATTACGCTATCAAATTCTGCTTTAGTTTCTGGTGCTTTATCAAATCCTAACTCTTTTAAAGCTTTTGTATTCCATTGTAATACCATTGGATTAACATACATTGGAATTACATATTGACTTCCTTCAATTTCCCAACCTGGCATTACTGATTCTAATGCTCTGTTTTTCACTATATCTTTAAACCAATCTTCATTTTCTAATGAGTAAACTGCTTCTGATTGTGCTAATGTTGTAGCAAATCCCCTATTTATATTTTCTGAAATCGCTGGTGCTGTTCCTGTTGCTAGTGCATTTTGTATTCCAGCTTCTGATGATGGTGTTTCAGGCATTTGTTGAACTTCAAGTTTTACAACCTTATCTCCTACCTTAGTATTAGTAGCATTAAATGCTTCTGCCTTGTTTGTCCAAAAATCATATTGAACTTTTTGAGGTGCTGTCCAGAAGTTTACTGTTATAGTATCTCCTGATGAAGCTCCCTCATTATTTCCGCCTGAGCATCCAACTAATGAAGTTACCATCATAGTAGATAAAGCTAGTGCTGATATAACCTTAGTAATTTTACTCATAAAAAATCCTCCCTTTAATTTACTTTAATTTTAACTTATTATTAATTATACATGTTTAAGTTTAACTATAAATTTGGTTTAAATGCTAAAAGTTATTACTATAATTTTAGCAAAACCTCTTTTTGTAAACCTTTCAATTATTATTTTAAATTTATCTTACTTTAATTTCAATGCTAATTTACTTTAATTTTCCTAACTTTATAAATTTATTTTCTCATTTTTTAAATTTAAATCACCTTTATTTTATACATTTAAGGTGATTCAAGTAATACTTCTAAAAAATCAGAAAATGTAGTTACTGATTTTAATAACACAGTAACTACATCAAATAAAATAAATAATGAATATAAAATTACAAAACATCTTTTCATAAGTTTTGTATATTACAACTATACTTTTCCACTTATTTCCTATATAATTGTATCAAGAAACCCTTTCTTTAAAAACTTTCGTATAAATATATAAAATCAAATACACAACAAAATAAATAATCTCTAAATATATTTTATTAATAGTTGACTTATTATTAACTATAACTCTAATTTTATTTATTACATATAAATTTATAGGAGGTAAAAATTAAAAACCTCAAATTAAAAAGAAATATATGGCTAATATCAGGATTATGTTTTATGATAAATTTTATTCTTTATATAGCCATAAGAAATCCAAGTGATTCTATATTTCTAATAATCATTAAGCTAGTTACCTCTATTCTCTATTTTATTAATGCCTACAATTATCATAAGAAAACTTATAAAAATGAATAACCAAAGATAAATTTATCGTTAAATCTTATTACATTATCAAATTATACCTATTTTATATCAAATTTATATTAAGGAGATGTTCTTATGCAATCTTTTAAATCAACTCTATCACTTGCCTTATTATCATTTTCTACACTATTTTTATTTGGCTGTTCTGAATATGGAGCTGACGGTAAACCAGTAATTTACTTATATCCAACAGAAGAAGAAACTATTAATGTTAAATTAAACTATGATGGGGAACTTACTTCTACTTATCCTACTTACAACAATGGATGGACTGTTGATGCTAAACCAGACGGTACATTAACTAACTTAGAAGATAATAAGGAATATTCTTATTTATTTTGGGAAGGAAATCCAAATGTAGACTTAAATATTTCAGAAGGATTTGTTGTAAAAGATGAGGATACAAAAGATTTTCTACAAGAAAAACTAGAATATATAGGCTTGACACCAAAAGAATATAATGAATTTATAGTTTATTGGCTTCCTATTCTTCAACAAAATAAATATAATCTTATATCTTTTGCAGGAGAAGAATATACTAATTATGCCAAACTAGAAATAACTCCAAAACCAGATTCAATTTTACGAGTTATGATGATTTATAAACCATTGAAAAAGCCTATAGAAATTAAAAAACAAGAATTAAAGCAATTTGAAAGAATAGGTTTTTCCGTTGTAGAATGGGGTGGAAGACAAGTAGACTAAGAGTTATTTAGTTATTTAGTTTTTAAGCTCTTTTTAATATTTACAGCTTCCATTTTTTATTACTATCGGCCTATTGTAAACTTTTTGATAAATAAATCGTTTATTAGATTTCCTAAGAATTTACCATTGGTTTATTTCTATATATTAATCCATGTAAAATTTCATTCTTTTCTAAAGGAAATCAGTTTATCAACATCAATTTATGTACAATCTATTTTATCTTGAAAATTTAATTTAGCGAAATAATTATTTCTATAAAGCATTTATGGAGAGTAGATAGATTTGTTCTACACAATCCCTCTACTCTCCATAATATTAAATTTTCTTATTAAAATACTGTATAAAAATAACTTGGTCACAATAAATTTATATTACGCTAATTTTAAATTTCTTATATTTAAATATGTTGAAGGCTAATTTAAGATTGCCATAACTCATTTATAAACTACATTCTACAATATATTTGTTTTCAATAGCTTTTACTTCTTTTGTTTCTTACCCACTTATTACTCAAGTAGCTATATGGAGTTTTTGAATCTCTTTATTATTCGCATGAACTTTAGCTAAATTTGTTAATTCTATCTATTTTCAAAATTTACAAAAGGCTTATCTCTATATTCAAATATCTTTATTTCTTTAGCATCTAAATTTTCTTTATTCATATCAATTGCATTTATTGTACTATTATTATAAGTATTGTAATAGTAGATTCCTTTTTCTTGAATCATACAAGAAGTATATTGTGTTATATCATTAAGGTTTTGTGGAGTAACAACTGATCCTTTTACCATTGCTACTGAATTTAATATATGAAAAAATTCATTAATTGCTGATATATAATCATCTCCAACTACTGCATTACTTCTTAAAAAAGTAGCTTTTACAAATCTTGATGGTGATGAAAAATCTCCTGGCAGACCTCTTCCTCCTGCACCTTGCCCCAAAGCCTTTAATTCTACATCTCCCCATTTTATTTCTGATGGTTGATGCGAAGATACACCCATATATTGGGTCAAGTTAGTCATATGCCAATCAAAGGTTGGAGCATTAGTTAAAATTCCTATCTTATTTTCAAATATACGAAGCCCACCCTTTGTCTTTTCTACAACTACACATTCACCTTTTGCATCATATATAATCCAGTGAAGTGTTGGTAAAGGTATATTTTCATTTACAGGCCTTGCTACTAAATTTATCTTTTCTAAATCTTCCCTCAAATCATTTATACATTCAAAGTTTCCTAAAGCCCATAATATTAAATCATATGGAGCAATATTTATTTTTCTATCTACAACATCTTCTTCCCAATAAGAATATCCAGGAAAGTTTAATCCAGCACAAGCCAATCCTTTTTCATTCATTGCTTCAGCATAACATGGATGTTCATCTATTATAGTTCCCATTCCAATCATTGCATATTTAGTATTTTCCATTTCATTTGTAGCTCTATTTTTATAGGTAAAATTTCTTGGAACAAGTGCTACTGATTGATTAAAAGAAACCTCTATATCCATGTTTCTTCCAAATAAATGATATCCTTCTTTTGTTTGCAACGTTAAAGCTGTACACATATCGCTCCTCCTATATACTTCTATGATTTTCTTTTATATTTTTATTTGTATTATCTTTACTTGTATTATTTTTGCTTTATTTATATTCCCCTAAAACACTTAATTTAATTTATTATTCCTTTAATTATTAGGCTCTGTTTTGATTAAGTATTGATTTATTATATTATTTAAAGTAATAAAAAATATAACATTAATATTTATATTTTTATGTAAATATAACCCATAATTAATATATAATAAAAATATACATTAATTAGCAATTGTATTATATTGCGCAATAAGTGATTTTATCGATTCATTAATTTTAGGAGGGGATAGAAATAATTAAAAATAATATTAAGGCTCTATTAATTCATATAGTAATTAGCATATTATCCTTTATATTTTCCATAATTTTTCACACTTCTTCTGCGAAGTGGATATCTGAGGAAGCTGCTAGACAACATCATGTTTCTATGCTTGGAGTTTCTATTTTAGTTATTATAGTTTCGTTATTTTTATACTATCATTTCAGCAAGAAGTTTTTAACCAATCAATTAGCTATTATAAAAAACATCTTATCATTGAGTATAATTGGGTTAATAGGCATAGTCTTTTGGTTTGCTGCATTTTATATTGATTTAACAGAGACAACTCAAATTCTAATAAATTCAGGATTATGGCAGTTGTATAGTTTATATTATGGATATTGCATGTCCCTAGTTTATGAAATAAACGCCACTAATCCTTACATTATGCTTGTATTTGGAATCTTGCCAATTATTGTTATGTATGTAGGAGTAAAAAAGTCTAGCATTACCTAGACAAAAACAATACGTGGTTAGTTCAAAATATTAAACTATTTAGAATAAAAAGTGGACAATTAATCGTCCATTTTTTTATTGTCCAATATCAACATTAGTTTAAAACAGAGCCAATTATTAGTTTAAAAGGTTGCCCTTGACGGACAACCTTTCTTATATTTATATTAACTTTCTTTGTATTAATCTCTTTATATTGCAGTAAAATTTAATTAGATAATTAAGAAACCTGCTCCTCTAAGTCCAGCATCATCTCCAATTTCTGCTATTCTTATGTCTACAGCATCTTTATTAATTACTTTTTCTTTAACTTTTTTAGTTATTACTTCTAGTAATTCTTTATTATATAAAATTACAGAACCTCCAAGGACTATAACTTCTGGATCAACAACTGATATTATGTTTGAAATTCCTATAGATAAATTTTCACATACTCCATTAATTAAGCTTTTTATTGAATTATCATTATTTTTATATAACTCAAAAACTTCTGGTGTATCTATGTGTTTTCCTAATAAATCAGTTGCTTGTCTAGATATATTAGGCCCACTACATTGTCCTTCAAGTCCACCTTGAACTAGTCCTGAATGGCTGTATTTATCTTCGTTTATTATTAGGTTACATATTTCTCCTGCAAAGCTATTTGCACCATTTATAATTTTATTATCAATTATTAAAGCACCACCAACACCTGTTGAAACTGTAATATAAAAAACACTTTCAGCTCCTTTTGCAGATCCAATCATAGCTTCAGCAAGTCCTGCAACATTAGCATCATTATTTACTTCTGTTTTTAATGATGTTTTTTCTTCAAAATATTTCTTTACATTAAAGTTATCCCATCCTTGTAAATTAGGCGCTTTTAATATAATTCCATTTTTAATATCTAAAGGTCCTGGACTTCCAACTCCAATTCCTTTTATATTTCTATCTTTCCAGTTACTATTGATATGATTTATAATCTTATCTAGGTTATATTCAGGTCCTTTTTTTACTCGATTTTCTATTTTTATCTTTTCTATAATATTTCTTTCTTCATCTAATAATGCAGCTCTAATATTTGTTCCACCAATGTCTATTCCTATTATGTATTTATCATTACTTATTGAACTATTTTTCATTTCTTTCATACCCTCTTCATATTTTCAATTTACCTTACCTTAGGAGAAATGCCCATAGGGCATCTCCCATGAGGCTATCTAAAATCCATTATTTTTAGAAACTTCTTTTATCCATCTTCCTGATTTTTTTATTGTTTTTTCTTGTGTTTTTAAATTTAAAGCTATAAATCCATATCTATTTTTATATGCATTACACCAAGACCAACAATCAATAGGAGTCCATGTATGATATCCAAAGCAATTTGATCCTTCTTCTATTCCCTTATGAAGATTTTCTAAATGCTCTTTTAAGAATTCTATTCTATAATCATCTTCTATAACTCCATCTTCATTAATATACTTTTCTTCACCTTCTACTCCCATTCCATTTTCAGAAATAAACCATGGAATATTATTGTAATTGTCCCTTATATTAATTGCTATATCATACATTGCTTTAGGATATATTTCCCATCCTCTATAAGGATTCATTCTTCTTCCTGGCATTTCATAATTATCAAAGTATGTATCTGGCATCCATTCATATGATTTATCCACATATTCACTAGAAATTTCCACATTTTCCTTTGATTTTATTCTACGTGGGAAGTAATAGTTCACTCCAAGGAAATCTATAGTATTTTCCTTTATTATCTTAAGCTCTTCTTCATTAGAATCCCATAATACATTATCATTTTTTAGAATTTCTACTAAATCCCTTGGAAACTCTCCTTTTATTGCTGGATCAAGGAATGATCTATTGAAGAATGCATCTGCTATATTTGCTGCCTTAACATCTTCAGGATTATTTATATCTCTTGGATATGATGGTGTTAAATTTAATATTACTCCTATTTGAGATCCATTCTTATCATATTTATTGTCTTTAAATAATTTTATAGCCTTTGCTGATGCTAAATTTATATTATACAAAACTTGCATTGCTTTTCTTCCATCAACAACTTTAGGATAATGAAACTTATATAAATATTGTCCTTCTACAACTACTATTGGTTCATTGAAAGTTGTCCAAAATTTTACCTTATCAGCAAAAAGCTTAAATGCTGTTTCTGCAAACTTTACAAATAAATCTACAACATGCTTTGATTCCCATCCACCATATTTATCATAAAGTTCTACCGGTAAATCAAAATGATGTAAGTTCATTACAGGTATCATTCCATTTTTTATAGTTTTATCTATAACATCATTATAAAATCTAATTGCGTCTTCATCTGGTTCTCCAGTTTCAAGATCCTTTATAAGTCTTGTCCATTGAATTGATGTTCTAAAACTATTTAATCCTATTTCCTTAAGCATTTGTAAATCTGTTTTATAACTATTATAAAAATTAGATGTAACCTCTGGTCCAACTTTATCAAAAAATGCTTCTGGCTCTACTTCATACCAATAATCAAACACGCTTTTATGCTTTTTATTAAAGCTCCCTTCGCTTTGTGGACCTGAAGTTGCTGATCCCCACCAAAATCCTTCTGGAAATGTAAATTTGTTTTTCATTACAACGCCTCCCTTAAATCTGTAAATACTCTTTATTTTTTATTAGTAAATTTTTATTATTTATTATCGTTTTCATTAAAAACTTAAATTCATAAGCTTTATTTTTATTTTCCTAATACTTCATTTAAAATCAGTATAAATACTGAAATTTAATATCTAAATTAAATTTTATAACTTTATCCTATAATAATTATATAGCCAATTTTATTATTTGTCTAGACAATTAAAATTATTGGCTATAGTTTTATCTTGATAAAATTATAATTTATAGTAATATATTTATATAATAATTAAAAGCGAAAGGATATCTAATATGCCTAAATATAAAGAAATAAGTGATGAAATTAAACTTCGAATTGAAAATGGAGTCTACAGTGATAAAAATAATCAAATACCTGATGAAATTAGCCTTTGCAATGAATTTAATTGTAGTAGAATGACTATGAAAAAAGCATTAGATTTATTGGTTTTAGATGGCATTATATATAGAAAACGTGGACACGGAACTTTTATAATGGATAAACTACCTGATAATTCAAAGATAAATATATTTGATAGAGATTTAAATGGATTAACTAGGCTATCTCATGGTAATGTAAAAACAAAAGTTTTAGATTTCAAATTAATATTTGCTGATACTAATTTATCTAACAAATTAAATATAGATGAAAACTCTCCTGTATATGAAATATTAAGGGTGAGATATATTAATAATGAGCCTGTAGTCCTTGAAAAAACCTTTATGGATGCTACACTAATCACTGGAATTAACCATAGTATTTTAGAACATTCAATATATGATTATATAGAAAGTACCTTAAAATTAAAAATAAGTAGTGCAAATAAAATTATTCGTTCAGATAAAAGCAATAAAGAAGATATTAAGTACTTAAATTTAGGTGATCATGATCCTGTTTTAGAAGTTGAGCAAATTGCTTATATAAATAATGGAAAAGCATTTGAATATTCCATTGCTAGGCATAGATATGATAAATTCCAATTCACCTCTTTTTCAGTAAGAGTATAAACTAACTTCAATTTTAAAAGCCCTAAGGGGAATTCCCCTTGGGCCTAAATAAGTAGAAATTTTTTATGCTATATATCCCGTAAATAACTACAAATATATTTTATTACATCTCTTATTCTATATAATTCACTTTCTTTATTTGTTTTTCTCCATATAGTTGAATACTCATAAAACCATTCTTCAAAACTCTCTGCCAATTGTTTAAAGTTATTATTCATACTAATGCTTTCTTTTATTACATCATTATTTATATCACTATACCCCTTTATTATCTTATTATTTATGCTAATATTTGTACTATTCACATTATCATCAAGCTTACCCTTGTATATTTCATTATTTATTATTACTATCATTATTTTATTTATTATTAAGATACCTCTAGCTGCAACTATAAACTCTTGTATAATTTCCTTTGATTTTGTATCTTTTGTATCATGTGATAAATTTTCTAACTTTTCTTCTATTTTTAATATTTTTTCCTGCTGTTCCTTTAGTTCATGAATTTTTGCTGTTTTCATTTTCCTTATAAGTTCATTTTTGATGTGTTCATTTGTATTAAACTTTTCCTTCCATATTACTAACTCAGACCATCCAAACTCCTGACATTTACTTAGTTCTGCTAATAATGAAACTAGTGTCCCACTACTATCTCCAAATTCTAAAATAGAAATATCTTTATACATTTTATTAAAATCTTTTTCTATACTAGGATTCCATGATAAAGCAGCTCCATATATCATTCCTGGAATAGAACTAGATAATAAATTTATATGTCCATAATCTCCCCAATTTGTATTAAGTACCCCTATCGCATCATACTTTACTCCATATGAAATCATTCTATATATATTTTCAAATGCATTGTCCATTAAATTCATTAAGTGGCTCCATCCCCCTACTCCAGGACATACATATTGTTTCCTTCCACTTTCTGCAATTATTTTTGTATCCTTTTCTTCAACACCACACCAGTAATTCCAATTTAGGCAAATTGCATCTTTATCTATAGTATTTATTAAATCTGGGTGATTTAATATAACATCTCCCCAAAACATTATTTCCTTATCATATTCTTTTACTATAGAAATAACTTTATTAAGAAAATCAACATAAAGCTTTCCAATACCTAGTCTATCAGCTTCCTTACTACTTTTCCCTTTCCCTAAATCAAAGGTTTCATCACAACATATATTAAACTTATTAGATGAAAATAAAGGCATAAACTGTTCTAGCATATTTCCAACTAATTTTATACTATCTTCATCAGTTACATTTAATGTATGATGAGCCATTCTATCTACAAAGGAATATTCAGGTTTTGTTGTTTCTGTTAATTCGCATAAATTCTTAAAGGATTTAGTTCTTAAAACTTCGTATAAATGCCCAAAGGTAGATATTGATGGTATAAGTTCTATATGCTTATTTTTACAATACCTATCTAATAAAATTATTTCTTCTGAAGTTAATGGATCTTTATCTATCCAAACTTCGCTCATCCCTTTAAATGCAAAGGTGTGCTCAATATACAACTGAAGTTCATTTATCTTATAAAATGATGCTTTATCTACTAAGTTCATTAAAGTTTCTAGCTTCGGAACTTTCCCCCTAGTAACATCATGATAAAATCCTCTATGTTTAAAATAAGGTTTATCTTCTATTATTACTCCTGGTAAACTATATCCATACTCTCTTATTATTTGTATTAATGTCTGAATTCCATAAAATAATCCTTTAGAAGTAGAGGCATTTATTTCAATATTATCTTTTTTTATTGATAACTTATATTCCTCATCCTCCATTGAAGACTTTTTCTTTAGACATATAAAAGTATTATAAATATGATAATTTAAAGCCTTTGTTATATTTACTTTAAATCCAAAAGTATTATTTATTTCCTCTTGCAACAATATTGCAGAGTTCAAATCATCAAAAGAACAGTTGTAATCTAAAATTATATTAACTTCTTTTTTTAATTTAAATTCTTCTTTAATATATTGTATCTTTCTAGGCATTGGTATTAAGTTCATTTTCACCATCTCCCTTTTTAGTCAATAAACATCTTTTTAATCAATAAAATTTATATTTATTACTTAGTAATTTCATAACTCTATTCTGAAACCATTAATATATTTTAAAGCGACTACTCCACAGTAATTTCGTCAACAAACATAAACGCTGGCCCTTCACCTGCCATAATGCTCCAACTAGGACATACTTCTTCATTCTTAGCAAAGATTCTTATATACCTAATCTTTATATCGATATTAAAAATTGAACTTATATTATCTACAGCAACTTCTTTTCTTGGTATTGAATTTCTATAATAAATTCTTTCAATATCATTAAATTCTTTTCCATCAACTGAATACTTAAAATCTACAAATCTAGGATAATAAATCCATGCTCTAGTATCTTGTAAAAAACCTACAGTTATTTTGCTTATGTTTCTTTCTTCTCCTAAATCTATAATTACATCCAAATCATCATGGTATCCAAGCCAACGTCCATCTGTATAATCATTACTTCCCTTTTCCCCATCTATTAAATCATAAACACCATTTTTATTATATTTTTCTATTTCTACTGGATTTGTAAATGTCTTTATATCCTTAATCCCTAATGATTTATATAGACTACCTTCTTCTACTTCACTTTCTTTAAAACCATCCTTAAAAGCCCTTGCTTTAATTGTTGTACTCTCCTCTATTACTATTGGCTCTGTATATAATAATGATTGAATATTTGGCTCACTTCCATCTAATGTATATCTAATTTCACCAGTTTTATTTGGATTATATATATCAACTTTTTTATTAATTGGTTCCTTTAACACAATATTTTTAGGTGAAATTTCAGGTTTTAGTGCTCTTGGCATTATTTTAGACTTACTTTTTATTCTTTGATATTTTGGAATATAGTTATCAACTTCATCTGAATTTTTCAAATAATCCTTAGTAAAGATTTCTTCATTTATTATTCTTTCATCCTTAGAAATTAATAAAGATATCTCATTTTCTTCTGAAACAATAAACAATTTAGAATTCTCTAATTTAGAATTTCCATTTAATATAAACTCTCCCTTAGATAAATGTAAAGAGTACTCAAAGCCATTGTGCATACACAGTAATTCTTTTTTATATACATTCTTCACTACAGGAATTCTATTAAAGTACAATGCAAATTTTTTCTGATTATCTTTGTAGCAATTTTCTTTCAATGTATTATCTTTATATCTATTTTCCTTAAATACATTTTCTTTGTATCTATTTTCTTCAAATATATTTTCCTTAAATACAATTTCTGAATCTTTGCATATTATATTTATTGTTGAACCTTCACTTGTTTCCCAAATTACTTCATATGAAAATTCATCTATTATTGAAAACTTTGGTTCTTCTCCAATTATTTTATTTATATCATTATTGCTATCTATTTTTACTAAATCTATTGATGCTCTTAAATTTTTATCGCTCCAATAATGAGCATTTAATATAGGAAGTGAATCAAAAATACTCTCATTGTCTTCCAAAGTACTTTCATAATATCTTGACTTATAATTTTCATTAAATAAATGCAAGTCTCTTATAGAAAGACTATTTTTTTCCCAAAGAAAACTTATTCTATAAAATCTACTATTATACCACGCTGTTCTTAAATCATCTTTATTCCAGTCCTTAGATATTGTGATAGTAGTAGGTGGTGTAACTAAGTATTTTTTCTTAAACCATTTTCCTGATTCTTTTAAAGTTTCAACTCTTATTTTTTTCTCTTTTGCAAGCTTTGCTATATATGGAATTTGGAGTTCATATCCTTTTTTCATTGTATTCCATAAAAAAGTATTTTCCTGTCCTGTTTGTATATATGAAAATCCTAAAACTGGTTCATTTATATATCTATCAAATAACCATTCAATCCACTCTTTAGTTTGTCCTATTACGCAAGCTGGCTCCATAGTATAAACGCCATTTATAGATTTTCTTAATCCATCTTCAAAAGCATAAATTGGATCAGGTCCGAGCATTCTAAATATTGGTAAATCCAATTGCATCTCCTTACTTTGAGATGGTATATATTCATTTAATTTACTTGGATAATATCCTTGGTTATAATATCCTCCCCAAAGTGTAAATCCATCTGTACCAATTTGATCTCTGCATAAAGCAGCAGCTTCAACATTATATTTTTCTTTAAAATACGTTAAAGTTATAATATCCATTACCCAAGACCCTACTGATTTGGGATAATACCCAAAAATTGATTTGAAATCTTCCATATATACATCTACCATTTTTAATCTATCTTCTTTTGAATATCCTAATGAATATCCTATATTTACATGATCATCTACTGGAGTCTTTCCCTTCCATTTAACTCCTGCTTTTTCTGCTAGTTGCTTATCAATTTCCCACCAAACACCAACTTCGTCATACTCATCAATACTTTCTTTTATCAAATCACTAAACCTTTTATCTATTAATGCATCATATTTTAGTGCATATGTTGCTGGCAATCCGTATTGCTTCAAAATTTCTAATTGATATATTGTTGTTTTAAAATCATCTTCAACAAACTCTCCACTTGGATATACCGTCTTTCTTATAAAGTTATATATATTTACTATTGTTGGTGTCTTTAATTTTTTACTTGTTAAACTCATACTTAATACTTTTTCACTAGATAGAATATATTAAACTCTATACTACTGATTACTTTCTCCTTATTTTTATAAGTAATGTTAAATATTAAAGGTAATAAAATATCTTAATTTTATAAAAATCATGATATAATATTACCTCAATTATTTTGAATTTATTTAAATTATCTCAACCTAACTTTTAATGTCTTTATTTCAAAAGGCTTTATTATAAAGTTAATACTATTTCCATTTATATTTACACTTGATAGATCATCTTCTAATAAGTTACACTCAACAGCACTTTCTATATTTTTAAAGAAACTTAAATCTACATTTGTTCTCTTGTTATGGAATTCATATAGTCTAATTATTAAATCATCACTATCTTCGGCCTTCTTTATAACTTCAATCATAACATTATCTTTATTTACACTAGCCAAGCTTAATTTATTATCTAAAATTCCTTTATTTTCTTCACAAACTTTTGTAAATAAAGGTGTATTTAATTGATAAGCTTGATTAACTGTTTTTGCTTCTTTCCATGTTCCAGTATGAGGATATATTGAATATGTGAAGAAATGCTCTTCCTTATCTGCATCTGGGTTTGGATCACATGTTGATTTTAATAATGTCAATCTCATGTTTCCGTCTTTTATGTCATGGCCATATTTAGAATCATTTAATAATGAAACTCCAAAATCACCTTCTGATAAATCAGCCCATTTATGACCACAAACTTCAAATGCTGCAACATCCCAAGATGTATTGTTATGTGTTGGTCTAGTTACATTTCCATATTGAATTTCATAAGTAGCTTCTTTAGCATTAATTTCCACTGGGAAAGCTGCCTTAACTAATACATCTTTTTCTTTCCAATCTGCAAAGGTTTCAAAATCTATTCTTTCGATATCATTATAAATATGAATCTTTTGAATTATCTTTGATTCTAAGAATTTTCTTTCTACCTTCAATGTACTTCTTACTGGTCCTTGTTCTATAACCTCAATATTTTGGACATCATTTATTTTCCACATTTTTTCTTTATAATATATATCTATATCCCAGTTATCAAAGCACATTGGCTTATCTTCAAAAGCTTGAAGTTCATTACCTATTGCTCCATCTTTTAATATTTCTCTATTTACTTCTTTATTTATAAATGATGTAATTTGTCCTTGATTATCAAATGCAATCTTGAAAAATTTATTTTCCGCTTCTTCTTTAGAAAGCTTAACTAATTCATTTGTTTCTTTAGTTGCTTCTATTATTCTAAATGATTTATATCCATTTGCAGGAATAGCCTTTGCAAAAAATATTGCTTTATTTCCATCTATTTTTTGACACACAATCTCTAAATCATCTTCATCAATTACTGCTGGATTTTTTATATCTTTTGGAATTTCAAATGTTGCAATATCATTTCTCTCAAAACCTAAAGTATTAGAAACTACTACACTTCTCTCCTTAAGATTTATTTCTGAATGTATATTATCCATGCTATTTTCTATTAAATTATCTACATTTTCTAATAACTCCTTATACTCAACTTGTGTAACATCATAAACTTCTTTAATAGATGATCCTGGAATAATATCATGGAATTGATTTAGAAGCACTTTTTCCCATGAATTATTAATATTTTCTTGAGGATATTCATTACCTAATAACATTGATAGAGAATTAAGCTTTTCTGCTGCTGTATATAAATTTTCACATTTTCTATTATCTCTTTTATTTCTTGCCATTGAAGTATAAGTACCTCTATGATATTCAAGATATAATTCTCCTACCCACTTGTGTAACTCTTTATTTCCTGATACTTTTTCTTCTAATCTTTTAAAATAATCTAAGGATGTTCCCATTTTAACTCTTGGAGCACCTGGTATCCCCTTTGCTAGTCTTCTACCATTTTCAAGCATTTCGATAGTAGCACCACCACCACCATCTCCCCATCCAAAGGAAACTAGTACATCGTTATTTATATTCTTATTTTGATATCTTCTCCATGATCCCATTATTGCATCTGGCTGAATATGTCCATTATATGTTGTGAAGTGAGATTCTCTATCTTGTCCAGGACCTGTAGTTGTTATAAAATGCGTTAGTACTTCACTTCCATCTATACCTCTCCACATAAATGTGTCATTTGGAATTTTATTAAATTGATTCCATGCTATTTTAGTTGTCATGAAATAATCTATATTTGATTTCTTAAGTATTTGAGGTAATGCTGCTGAATAACCAAAAACATCTGGTAACCATAATATTTTATTATCTATGTTGAATTCTTCTTTAAAAAATCTTTTACCATGAAGTATTTGTCTTACTAGTGACTCTCCTGATGTAACATTACAATCTGCTTCAAGCCACATAGATCCTTCTGGCTCCCAAACTCCTTCTTTAATTTTTTCCTTTACTTTTTCATATATTTTAGGATGATCTTCCTTTAACATCTTATAAAGCTGTGGTTGAGATGACATAAATATATACTCTGGATACTCTTCCATTAGTTTCAATACTGTTGAAAAGCTCCTAGCAACTTTTTCTCTTGTTTGTGCAACAGTCCAAAGCCAAGCTACATCTATATGAGTATGTCCTACACAAGTTGCAATTACATCTTCATGTCCACATAATTCTCCATAAAACTTTTCATTTAAGAAGTTATTTGCTTCCTTAATACTTTCATCATATTCTTTTGATTTAGGTCTTCTTAAATCAATTAAATTGATAGTCTCATTTAAAACAGTTATCATATCTATTCTATTTTTATCTTCTTTATCTAACTCTTTGCATACATCAACAGGGACTTTTAGATTCCAATATAACTCTCTAGAATCCATATCTATTTCTACTAACTTTCCATATAATGTAGCTTTTTTATCAGCAAGCATTCCTGCATATGCATGTAAATCTATATCATACTTTGTGCCTGCAACTGCATTATGCGTTAAAATTACCTCTCTATGATTTATATCTAACCCTTGAATTTCTTCTCCATTAACATATAAGATAAATTGAGGATTTGTAGCATCCCATCCTTCATCAAAAGTATGAAAGTTAAGGGCTATTACTTTCCCTTCAAAGTTATTTGGAACTTCTACAGAGCACTTAAACCATCCATGACAATCTTTGCCTCCCCATAAATCTCCACTTTTAAACTCTCTCCATCGCTCTTTTGGAGCATCCTTTATTAAATCTATGTTATGATAATTTCCATCGATATACATATAATTTTCAAGGCTTATTTCATTTCTATATACATTTTTAGCAATTTCATTACAAGTCTTTTCAATTCTTTCTAATAAATAAAACATAACTTTTCTCCTATGAATATTAAATATTTTAACTTACACTTTTATTACTATATTATTAACTTTACAACCCAATCATTCATTAAATTTACTCCTTTACTGCTCCAACCGTTAATCCACTAACAAAATATTTTTGGAAAAATGGATAAGCAAAAATAATTGGTAAAGTAGTTATAACAACTATTGCCATCTTCACTGTTTCTTTTGGCATTTTTGATACTGCTTCAGTTGCATTTAAACCAATAGATTGAGAATTATTCACCAGAAACTCTATTGATGTTTCTAACTTTATAAGTAAATATTGCAATGGTATTAAACTATTTTTATCTATATATAGCATTGCATTAAACCAATCATTCCAAAATCCTAGTGTTAAAAATAAAGCTATTGTTGCTATTGCTGGAAGTGATATTGGTAAAACTATTCTTAAGAATAGTAAAAACTCTGAAGCTCCATCTATTTTTGCAGATTCTATAATTGCATCTGGTACAGTAGTTTTAAAGAATGTTCTCAAAATTATAATGTGAAATGAACTGACACAAATAGGTAGTATAAGAGCTAATATATTATTTTTAAGCCCTAAAAATCTTGTTACAACTAAATATGATGAAACCATACCACCTGAAAATAACATAGGAATAAATATTAACTTAGTAAAAAACTTTCTATATGCAAAATTCTTTCTTGATAACGCATAAGCATAAGTTGTCATTATAATTAATCCAAGTATTGTTCCAGTAATTGTGACTACAATAGTTACTCCATAGGCTCTAATTATATTGCTCCCAGATTCAAATATATATTTATATGCTTCTAGACTCCACTCCTCTGGCCAAAATCTATATCCATTTGCTTGTAAGGAGCTCTCACTAGTCAACGAAATTATTAAAACAAATAGAAATGGTACTATACATAATGCTGCTAAGATTCCAAATAATACATTTAAAATCATATTTGTTTTTTTTGAAATTGAGTTAAATTTATTCGAATAATCTTCTGCTTCATTTTGTTCTTTATTAGTATCAAAAATATTTTTAAATTTATATGCCATATTTTACACCGCCTTTACTCTAGAAAAATGCATTTTCATTATCTACTTTTCTAACAATTCCATTAGTAACTAATATCAAAATAAGTCCTACAAAGGATTGATATAATGCAGCTGCTGAACTCATTCCTATATTCCCTAAGTTAGTTAAACCTCTATAAACATACGTATCTATAACATTTGTTACTGGATATAAAGCTCCAGAATTTTTTGGGAGTTGATAGAACAATCCAAAATCAGCTCTAAACATTCCTCCTACTGCTGTTATAAACATTATTATCAAAACTGGTTTTAATGATGGAATGGTAATATATTTTATTTGTTGCCATTTACTTGCTCCATCTATCATCGATGCTTCATAATATGACTTGTCTATTCCACATATAGATGCTAAGTATACAACTGTACCATATCCAACTGCCTTCCATTGACTCATAAATATTATTATTACAATCCAATATTTAGACTCAGTGTACCAAGATATTTTTTCTCCACCTAAAGCTGTTATAATTCCATTTACATATCCTTTTTCTGGACTTAAAAATGCAAATAAACAGTAACTTACAACAACCCATGATAAAAAGTAAGGTAAGAACATAGAGCTTTGATAAAACTTAGATAGTCTTTTATTTAACAGTTCCTTTAATAAAATTGCTAATGTAACAGGAAGTACTATCCCTAAAATTATAAAAACAATATTATATAAAACTGTATTTCTTGTAATTAGCCAAGCATCGCTACTATTAAATAGAAATTTGAAATTATCAAATCCTACCCATTCACTTTTTATTAAACTTTCTATAAATCCACCGCTAATTCTCCAATTTTTAAAAGCAATAATTATACCTATCATAGGCAAATATGCAAATACTAAAAACCATAATGTCCCTGGTAATGTTAAAAGTAAAAATTCTCCATTCTCTTTTAGCTTTTTAAATATTGACTTATTTCTCTTTTTATCTAACTTCTTAACTTTAGACATTGCTCCAACCCCTTTTCTGTAAACGTTTCTTTAACTACTTAAAATATATCATACAAGCCTTTTACCTTTAAAGTTGAAATACTTTAGATTTAGTGAATAAATTAAAGTTTCTATTTTTCAGCTGAATAAAAATGTACTTGTGTATAACCAACAGACTCATTTTTTAAATAAAAAACTAAAAAAGACATTAAAATTTACCAACAGGTTCTTTTTCTGGGTGCAAAATATGTTAATTAAATTAAAATTACAACCAAAATCACATGTATTTCAAAAAATATTAAATCTGTTATCTCTGTGAATACATAGGTGCGAATTGCTGTGTGACTTTATATATAAAAATATAGCTTGGAAAATGCTTATTGGAATAAATTTGTAAAATATGTTAGTATAATATAATCAAAGTAAAGAATCATTGTATTATAAGATGTAGATTATAAAAGATAATTAAGATATAAATAGGAGATTAAAAGGGGGTAATGTTATGAGAATTTGTCCTAATTGTGAAAAAAGGTTTAAATATAAGATTATATCAAATATATTTTGTAGTCCATGGTATAAATTAAGATGTGATAAGTGTAATACTAGGATTGAATTGACCAAGAAAACTAATAATATAAATTCAATAGTAGTAACTCTTCCTATAATGTTTTATGTAATTTTTAGTGAAAAGATAATGAATTTTATTACAAACTTTACTAAAAATGAAAGTGTAAGTGTATGGGGATTAATTGTAATGTATGTATTATGGGGGATTATCATTTATAATGGACATTTTCCATGGACTAAATATAAAATATTTGAAGAAAAAAAGCAGAGTTAATATAATGAATGATTAATTGATTCCTTATATTAAACTATTACGACGTAAATAAATGGAGTAAGAAAAAATTCTTACTCCATTTTTACATACTTTTAATCTTGATTATTGCTGTGATTTTATATGCGATTACAGCTATCTGCATCTCACAACGGACACCGTTGCTCCAAAAGACATATCATCTATTAATAGTTCTTCATTTCTCTTAATGTTGATGGACACACTCCATAATATTTTTTAAACTTTCTATAGAAATAGCTTGTATCAATGTACCCAACCGCTTTAGCAATATCATTTATCTTCATATTTGTATTAAGTATTAATTCCTTTGCCTTCATATTTTTCGTCTTATTTAAGTATTCTGAAAATGAGCTTCCTGTTTCCTTTGAAAAAATTTGCCCCAAATATGAACTATTTATATTATATTGATGAGCTAAAGTTTTTAAGCTTAGCTCTTCATAATATCTGTCATCTACTATATTTACTATTTGTTGGACTACAGGACTATATTTTACTGTACTTTTATACATAGCCTCTATAAGTTCCTCTATTTCTCTAATTATAAATGCCTTAACACTTTTTCTAGTACTTTCATTACATAATTTTATGATGGTATTACTTAAACTATCTCTTCCATACTTTTTTTCTAACTTAAATTCATTTGATATATCGTCTATTAATATTATTATTTTTATTGAAAAATCATAGATATTTTTAGGAGTTAGATCTTTATTTTCTAATATCTCTGATATATACTTTTCTAAATCTTTATTACTTTTTTCTATAATTAACTTATTAATATAATCTATTTCTTCTTTAAAGTTCATCTTCTTTTCTTTTATATCTCTAATATTTTCTTTATATATACATTTATTGGTACCTTCTGTTAATATATACTTTTTTAAGTCATTAGCTACTTTATAGCTTTTTCTTATATCTTTTATATCAAAAACAGTATCTCCTATAGACATAAAAATTTCCTTCTTTGATTCTTTAATAAGGTTTTCCTTAATGCCTTCATAATAATTAATAATTTCATTTCTAGATATATTTTTATCCCAAGAATTTATTAATATAGCTTGGTCATCATATTTATAAAGAATCTCATACCTATCATTTGTATATCCGTCTACTATATCTTCTATATCTACACGATCTTCTTCATCTTCTTTTTTCATAAATTTTATATTAGCTACAGTATATATTTTATTATATATATCTATTGATATTGAATCCTTCATATCATAGATAAAATTCTCATCTAATATTTCTTCTAGGTATTGAATTAATTTTCTATTCTTATCTAAAAGTATATTTTTCTCTTTCTTCTTATAATCTAAACTTCTAACAATACTCGCCATAACCTCTTCAAGTTCTTCTTCATTTATAGGCTTTAATATATAACTTTCAACACCATATTTTATTGCCTCTTTTGCATAAGCAAATTCATCATATCCAGTAAGTATTGTAAATCTTGTTTTTGAATTTATTTTTCTTATTTCACTAATTAGTTCTAATCCTGTTAATTTAGGCATGCTAATATCTGTTACAATAATATCTACTGCTTTTTCCTTAAATTTATTTAAAGCTTCTTCTCCATTATGTGCTATTTCTCTTACTTTTAACCCGAGGTTTTCCCAATCAATAATATTCATTAGCCCTTGTGTTATTAATTTTTCGTCATCAACTAACATAACATCATACATAAATCACACCTCTTTACATAATATTTTTACTACTAAAGTTATTCCTTTATCCTTATTTTTTAATATTTTTAGTCCATACCCTTCCCCATATTCATTAATAATTCTCTTATTCACATTTTCTATGCCTATTGAATTACTATCTTGTCTATCACTTAATAATTTATCATTTATTTTTTCTAATTCCTCATTAGGAATTCCTCTACCGTTATCTATAATTTTTATAAAAATATCATTTTCTTCTTTAGTTACATCTATCTTTAATTCGTTATCATAATCTTCAAATCTAATCCCATGTATAAAGTAATTTTCTATTAATGGCTGTATTGAGAATTTTACAATTTTATATTTTTCAAGATCATTTGGGCAATTTATCTCAAAATTAAAATTATCATAATATCTAAATTTAAATATTTCTATATATTTACTACAATAATCTAATTCATCCTTTAAGGTTATTATATTGCTATCCTTTACTTGCTTTCTAAATAAGAAGGAAAGTGTATATAACATTTTACCAACCTCTTTATCGCCATTACAAATAGCCTTCATTCTTATTGACTCTAAAGTATTATATAAAAAATGTGGATTAATTTGATTTTGTAATGCTACCATTTCAGCTTTTTTTTGTTCAATTTCTGCTAGATATATTTTCTTAATATATTCATTTAATTCTCTACACATTTCATTAAAGTTTTCTGAAATATAATTAATTTCATCATTATCAGATGTTATTGGAATTTCTACATCTAAATTACCGCCCTTTACCTTTTCCATAGCAACTAATATATTATCTGTTCTATCACTTAATAATTTCAGCTTAATATATAAAATTGATAATGAAATTATTAAAACTAAACTATCAACAAAAACTAAAGAATTAATTAATCCTATAGATATTTTATTAACATCACGCTTTGCCATCTTAGAAACAGACATTATTGCTGAAGAATTTATACTTTTATTTATATAATAGTTTTTATCTAATTTTACCTCACCATCACTTTTTGCTATTTCATCGTAATACTTACATTTCTCATAATTGTAGTCTCCATCAGAGCTATAAATAATATATCCATTATTATCAAACACCATAACTTGATGCTCATTTTCATATTTTTTTACTATTTCTTTTATATGGTTCAAATTATATGTAAGCAGTATTATACCTTCGCTTTTTAAGTTAACTGGATCTCTTACTTCCCTTACAAACTTTAGTGTATTTTTATCTGCAAAAATATTATTAAATCCATCTTCTATTGGTATATCTTCCTTATCCACACTCGTTACTTTTATTTGATCTTGTCTATTAAAAGAACTTTTCTCCATTCTACTGTAGCTTATAAAGGCAATTTCCTCTAAATTATAATTTAAATTAAATGAAGATCTTACAAATCTTTCAGTACCATTATAATAATAACTAGAGCTTTCAGATAGCCTGTCCAACTTATTCTTTAAATAGGAAATTGTATCCGTATTCATAAATCTAAGTATATCTTCAACAACATTCAAATCACTATACATATTCTTTACAATTAAATCACTTGAATTATTTATCCTATTTATTTCATCATTAACATCATAAACAACTTTTTCATTAATATAAGATTTAGAATCTCTATTGTTTTGTAAAAATTTTTTAACAAAATAGAAATCTAATGTTGCTATTAAAAAAATAGCAACTAATATATTAGCTACAAATAGTCTTTTATATACTGTTGATTTTTTTATTTCCATTTTATCTATCCTCTCATAGCACCCTATATATACATTTAATCACAATGATTTCCCTATTTAAAGCTTTTCATAAGTGCTAATTTATATTTTTATTGTACTTTTTCTAGATAAAAATATAATTTATACATAAAAAATTGAATTTATGAATTCATTAAACTATACTACTTATTACAAGTAAACATTTACGGAGGGATTTATGTGTTTGGTAATTTCTTTAATTTTGAAAAAATCTTTGATTCATTTAACTATGTATTCTGGTTTTTCTTATTGAACTTATTTTTTATGCTTTTTAATATTCCTTTAATACTCTTCTTTATATTTATAGGCATAAGTAATATTTTTAAATACTTTCCTTTATTCTTGATTTGTTTACTTCCAGCCATGCCAACATTTACAGCATTACTTTATTGCATGAATAAGATAATTGTAAATAAAGATTTAAATATTATAAAGGATTTCACAAATGGAATTAAACTTAATTTCAAGCAATCATTTCTGATTTGGTTCATTGAACTCTTACTAATAATTATAATTTATTTTAATATAAGATTTTTCTCATTAATAAAGTATAATGTTGTTTTAGTTTGTTTATTTTCTGCAATTGCTATTATTATAGCTACTGTTACACCTTTTATCTTTATACTTATTAGTAGATTTAAAATGAAAACTATTGATATATTAAGAACATCATTTATTTTATGCTTTACAAGACCAATACTAACTATAACAAATTTGTTATTATTTATTTTTTCACTTATTTTATTTGAAATAACTCCTGGAACAATAATATTATTTATTTCTAGTCTACTATCTTTTTCATTACTATTCATAAATAAATCTTTATTGTATGAGCTAGAAGATATATCAAAGAAACAGAATATTTCTTAATTTAATTTTGATATCTTAGCTTATATATATAATATAAATTTAATGTGTAAACTCTAAAAATATATAACTTATTCTAGAAAAATAGCAATTGATATTTTATTCAAAAATGAAAACATATACAATAATGAATATAGTTTTAATATTCTAAAATATAAATATCAAAAATAATTAAATACAAGTTATATATTACAGGAGGGGTGTTAATGCAAAACACTAATAATGAAAAACTAAACATATTTAAAGATACCTTAAAAGAAATAGGAACAGATCTTTCAAAATCAATTAATAATGTAAAACTAAGAAATTTATTTCTAAATTGTTTTATAAATACTATTGATACAACTGTGCTTTATGAAGAAAATGATACTTTTATTATCACAGGAGATATCCCTGCAATGTGGCTTAGAGATTCAACTTCTCAAGTAGAACATTACTTACCATTCGTTAATAAATATCCTGTATTGAAAGATTTATTTACTGGATTAATTAATAGACAAATTAAATGCATTATGATTGATCCCTATGCTAATGCTTTTAATAAAGAACCTAATGGTCAAAAGTGGGACAATGATATAACTAAGGATAGCCCTTGGGTTTGGGAAAGAAAATATGAAATTGATTCACTTTGCTCTCCTATAAGATTAATTTATAAATATTGGAAGACTACAAATGATGCAAGCTTTTTCAATGATACTATTAAGGATGCCTTTTATTCAATTATAAATTTATGGGAAAATGAACAATATCATTTTGAAAAATCTGATTATTCATTTCAAAGATTGAATTGTCCAGAAAGTGACACTTTAACTAACAACGGATTAGGAACTCCAGTTACTTTTACAGGTATGACTTGGTCAGGTTTTAGACCTAGTGATGATGCATGTAAATACGGTTACTTAATCCCATCAAATATGTTTGCAAGTGTTGCTCTAAAATATATAGAAGAAATTTCTGAAGTAATATTTAATGATTATTCTTTAAGTGTTAAAGCTAAATCTCTAAGAACACAAATAGATGAAGGAATCGAAAAATTCGGTATAGTTAACCATGATGAGTTTGGTAAAATTTATGCCTATGAAACAGATGGATTTGGTAATTATAATTTAATGGATGATGCTAATGTTCCTAGCCTTTTATCTATTCCATATATAGAATACAAACCAATAGATGATGAGGTTTATCAAAATACTCGTAAATTTATTTTAAGCAAAAATAATCCTTACTATTATGAAGGTACATCCGCTTGTGGAATAGGTAGCCCCCATACTCCTGATCAATATATATGGCATATATCACTTTCAATGCAAGGATTAACATCTAATAATAAATTAGAAATAAATGAATTATTAGAAACCTTGATTAATTGTGATGGTAATACTAACTATATGCATGAAGGTTTCAACTGTAACAATCCTATGGAGTTTACAAGAGAATGGTTTGCTTGGTCAAACTCATTATTTGCTGATTTTATATATAAAAAGTTCATTAAGTAATTTATATTTTAAAGGCCCTAGAGGTAATTCCCCTAGGGCCAAAATAAGTTTTATATATCAAGGTATTGTGATTTATATAAGTTATAATACAATCCCTTTTGCTTTATTAATGAATCGTGGGTTCCCTCTTCTAAAATTTGTTTTTCTCCTATATACATTATCTTATCTGAATTAACTATTGTTGATAATCTATGCGCTATAACAAAAGATGTTCTTCCCTTAAGTAGTTCTTCTATACCCACTTGTAATAATGCTTCTGTTTCTGTATCTATACTTGATGTAGCCTCATCTAAAATTAGTATCTTAGGGTCAGATAATAACACTCTTGCAAAAGATATAAGTTGCTTTTGTCCAACTGAAAGTCCATTTCCTTGCTCATTTAAATATGTGTTATATCCATCTTTAAACTCTCTTATAAAATCATCAGCTTTAACTATTTTTGATGCATTTATAACTTCTTCATCTGTAGCATCTAATTTTCCATATCTTATATTTTCCATTATTGTTCCTGAGAAAACAAACGGATCTTGTAGCATAACTCCTATTTCTTTTCTAAGAGATTTTAAAGTAACCTCATTTATATCTATCCCATCTATAAGAATATTACCTGATTTTATCCTATAGAATCTTGATAAAAGATTTACTATAGTTGTCTTTCCAGCTCCAGTTGGTCCAACTAAAGCAATTTTTTCTCCTGCATTTATCTTCATATTTATATTTTCTAAAATAGGACTATTTTCTTCATATTCAAAATATACATTTTTAAATTTTACATCACCATTAATATCTTGTAATGATATTGCATCTTCCTTATCAAATTCAGGTTCTTCATCCATTGCTTCAAATATTCTTTCTAAATATGCCATTGCATTTATCAATGTATTATAAAAATTCCCTATGTTAGTTATTGGTGCCCAAAATATCCATACATAAGATATAAAAGCTGTTAAAAGTCCAAGAGAAATTCCATCTGCAAATACTAAAATTCCAAAGATATAAATAAGTGAAATTGATATAACTGATATTGTGTCTATACTTGGCCAAACAAGAAAGTTTAAGCTTACAGCCTTCATCCAAGAATCACTACATTCATTACAAAGATCTTTATATATTTCCATATTTTCATTTTTTCTTGAAAATGATTGTGTTACTCTTATTCCATTTATGCTTTCATGTATATAAGCATTTAAGTTTGATTGTTTTGCACTTACTTTTTGATGAGCTCTTCTTTGTGCATTTTTAATAGATAACATAACTACTAATAATATTGGAATACAAATAAGTGTTACTAATGTTAATCTTATACTTAGAAATGACATAAATATTATAGTCATAACTAAAGTAACCATATCTGCAATTAAATTAACAAATCCATTTGATAATATATCACTTAAAGAATTTATATAGTTTACAACTCTTACTAAAATTTTCCCATGAGGTCTAGAATCATAATAGTTAAATGGTACATATTGAAGATTTCTAAATAAATCATGTCTAATATCTACTAATATATTTTGTCCTACTTCTCCCATTGTGTACATTCTATGTCTCATAATCACTGCTATTGATATAAATATTATTACATATAAAATAGACAATAATACAAGGCCACCAATATTTTTGTTTGGAATATATACATCTAATGCTGTCTTTACTATTACTGGTCCAATTAATGAAATTGAACTTGATAATAGCATTAACAATATTGAAGTTAAAATTTTTGTTTTGTAAGGCTTCATATATTTTAATAATCTTTTTAAATACTCTAAATTAAAACCAACTTCTAATTCTTCATCTACATTATATTTATTTCTTGCCATTTATACTCCCTCCACTTCTAAATTCAAATTGCCATATTGAGTATAAAATATACTTGAATAGTATCCATCTTTCTTTACAAGCTCATTATGATTTCCTCTTTCTACTATTTCTCCATTATCTAAAACTAATATTAAATCTGCTTGCTTTAATGAGGATATTCTGTGAGCAATTATAAATGTTGTCTTTTTCTCTTCCATATTTTTAAGTTCATGTTGTATTTTCTTTTCTGTTTCCATATCAACAGCTGATGTAACATCATCTAATACAAATATTGATGCATTTTTCATCATTGCTCTTGCTAAAGATACCCTTTGTTTTTGTCCTCCAGAAAGTCCTACTCCTCTTTCACCTATAATTGTTTCATATCCTTCATCTAATCTCTTTATAAAATCATGAGCTTGAGCTTTTTTAGCTATCCTTTTTACTTCTGGAAAGCTTGCTCTTGGATTGCTAAACGCTATATTATCCTTAACAGTATCTGAAAATAGGAATATATCTTGCATTGCAATTGCTACATTTCCTCTTAATATATCTAAATCCATATCCTTTATATTAATTCCATCTATAAAAATTTCTCCCTCAGTTGCATCATAGAATCTAGATAATAAATCTATTATTAAAGATTTTCCAGCTCCAGTATGTCCAACTAATCCTATTGTTTGTCCTGCTTTAACTTCAAATGAGACATTATTTATTACTCTTCTTCCATCTATATCTAAACTTACATTTTTGAAGCTTATATCTCCTCTAAATTTATTAAGGTTAATTGTCTCTTCATTATTTTTAATATTACTTTCTGTTCTTAGCAACTCAATTATCTTAGCTGATGATGCTATAAATCTTTGTGTATCATTAATTAAATATCCACACATTCTCATTGGATTATTTAATGCCCATAAAAGACTATTAAATATTACTAATTCTCCAAGAGTTATTTTATTTGTTACAACTAATACTCCACCAACTAATATCATTACAACAGATAAACTATTTGATAAAAACTCTAATTTAGGTATATATTTTCTTGTAACTTTAATTGTATCTAAGTTTCTATCTCTATAATTTTTATTTTCTACATTGAACTTATCTATTTCAAAAGTTTCCCTTCCAAATGCTCTAACCACTCTATTTCCACTTATATTTTCCTGAACAACAGAATTCAATCTTGAATATGCTTCTCTTATATTGTGGAATGTAGGTGAAATTTCTTTGCTCATTTTAAAAGTAAAGAATCCAATTAAAGGTGATACAAATAGCATAAATATTGTTAATGTAGCATTTACATACATCATTGATATTATTGCAAAGGCAAATGTTGTTACAGATGAAAGAATATTATAAACTACCCACGCAACAAAGTGTCTTATGGCATCAGTATCACCTGTCATCCTCGCCATAAGATCTCCAGTTTTAACTTTGCTATAGAAATTAACATCTAACTCTAAAAGCTTTTCATATAAATCTGTTCTTATTTTAAACAGAATCCTTTGTGAAATCTTTTCTAATATCATTTGATATGCATAAGTTATAAATCCTTTAAATACTATAATTGCAATCATAGTTAATATAAGAGGTATCAATAAATTTGTTTGATTTTCTCCTAATACCTTATCTACTATTCTTCCTGATATAAATGGATTAACCATATTAATTGCCGATGTAAATAATACTAACAATAATGCAAATAAGTATTTGAACTTATACTTTTTTAAATAACTAAATATCCATTTTAAACTGTCCATACTCAAGTCTCTCCTTATATTATTAATTTGTAAATTTGTACATGTTTTAATAATTAAATACCCTCTTAAAAATATCCATAACCAAGTTCTCCTTATATTATTTATTTCTAAGTAAGATTATAGCTAAGTTATTGAAAATAAAAATGTATTATATTAAACTTTAAATGTATATTATTATACTAATTGAAGTAATTATTTTTGGAGATGTTAAAATGAATAAAGTACATGCAAATATAGATTGTTATAATCCTCAAATACTTTTTGTAATTGATGGATGGTGTTCACCAGAAATACCAGTTCCAGAAACTAATTATCACTGCCATGAAGATTTTATTGAACTTTCTTTTATTACTTCTGGTTCTGTAGATTATTTAATTGAAGGTGAAAAATATACATTGAAAAAGGGACAAGTGCTTATTTCTAATCCTGGAGTATATCATCAGGAACTATTTGAAGCTAATACAAATTGTAGAGAGTTGCATATTGGATTAACTAATTTAAACTTATTTAGTAATGTAAAAAAAGACTATATTGATATAGGTAATAAAAACGTTCTCACTTTTACTAAATATAAAGATGAAATATTGAAAAGTTGTTTAGAAATTGTTGAAGAACAAAAAACCTATAATCAAACTTCTCCATTTATGCTTAAATCTCTAGTTATGAAACTACTTGTATTATTGTATAGAGAAATAAATGAGGAAGATACGACCCGTGATTCTAAAGAATTTTCATTTAAATCTCGTGAAAAGAAAGCATTAGTTGAAAGCATAACAAAATACTTAACTGAAAATTATACAGAAGACATTTCATTGTATACCTTATCAAAAAATATGTATTTAAGCCCTGTTTATATATCTAAGATTTTTAAAGAACTTATGGGTGATTCTCCTATAAACTACTTAATACAAATAAGATTATCTAAAGCAAAAGAACTATTAGCTGACTCGAAACTTTCAATAAAATCTATTGCAAAAATGGTTGGATATAGTGACCCATATTACTTTAGCAAACTATATAAAAAGTACTATGGGGTTTCACCTAACAAGTCACGAAATGCCAGTTAAATATACTATAAAAAAATGGGCCCCAGGGGTAATGTCCCTAGGGCCCAGAAAAATGAAAATATAATGTAGTATTAATACTTATACTTTTAACGTTAAAAATAAATGGCTATGAAGCTAAACTTTCATAACCATTTATTCTTATTTAATTTATTTATATATAAATTTATGATTAGTTTTATTTGGTCTTCTTCCATTCATCTACTTGCTTTTGCATTTCAGTTATAACTTTATCTATTCCTTGCTCCTTTAACTTAGCATTTAATTTTCCTAAGTATTCATCAATATCTACTGATCCACTATAAAGAGTTGACTTAAACTCTTCTAAGACATTATTTATAGCTGCAATTTCATTAGAAACACTTGAAGAATCAAATTTAAATCCTAATGCTGGTGATACTTTTGATTTATCATTGAAATCTTTAAACTCATCCCATTTTGATGCTGGTTCACCTTCTAATTTATACGTTATAAATAAATTTCCTAATGAGAAGTATGGCACATCATAATTTTTTTGATCTGGATTAGTTATCTTTATATGATCATCATCTACCTTTTCATAATGAACGCCTTCAACACCATAGTTTATTAAATTTCTTAAAGTTTCATCTGTATTTAATAATGTTAAAAATTCAAAAGCCTTATCTTTATTCTTTGAGTTATTTGATATTGCAATTAATGATCCTGTTGTTGATCCATTAGTTATTAATGTGTCAACTATTGGAGATGATACTACTGGATAATTCAATGCTTTTGACCAAAGTGTATCTGCATATGGTTGTCCATCACCCTTTGTTACAAACCTCTTAACAGATTTATCATCTTGAGCTGTAGCAGAATCTGCATTTATATATCCAGCTTGATAATACTTCCTTAAAGTATTTAATCTATCCTTCATTTCTTGTGTTTCAAACATATTCTTTATAGTTAAAGATGTATCCTTAGCTTCTATTCCAACTGGATCTACTAATTGATCAAAGAATACTGTGTAAGAGAATCCTTTAGTTATATATAGAGGAACTACATCAGGTTCATTTTCTTTTATAACTTTTAACCATGGTTCTAAGTCTTCTAAACTGTGAATATCTTGATATGGTATATTATATTTATCAACATATTCTTTAGTAAATGTCCACATAGGAGCTACTCCTAATTCTTTCTGATTTGGTACACCATAAATCTTACCATCTATAGTTGCTCCTTCCCAGAATCTTGAATCAACAGTTTCTTTTAACTTCTTTCCTGTATCAGAATTTAAATATTCATCTAACTCTAAGAAAGCTCCTTTTCTTGAATTTCCTAAATAGTCTCCAGCCCATGAACATGTAAATGCTAAATCATAATCTTCTCCTGAATTAATTACCACGGACATTTTTTGATTATAATCACCAAATCCTATAAATTTCATATCTAGATGAGCATTTATTTTATCTTCTAAATATTTATTGGCTTCAGCTAATACTTTATCAAGATCTTTTGGTTCCTCTCCAATTGCATACCAAGTTAAAGTAGTTAGCTTATCTCCATTTGAACTAGAGGCTCCTGTTGACTTACCACATCCCGTGAATATAGCTGAAGTTGCCATTATTGCACAAGTTGCTAATGCAACCATCTTTTTTATTTTTCTCATTATCTTTTTCCCCCTTAATTTAATAACGTTTACAAATATAATTATAATATTTTGAATTAACACTTTACAGTGTACTTATTTCATATTTGATTAACTAACTCTAGCTAAATTCTATACTTTAAACAAAAAATAAGCTTCCAGGTGTATTGCACCTGGAAGCCAAATAAATAGAGATTTACTTTAATATTTCCTCAATAATTTCAAGCTCTTTAACACTAAAGCTTAAATTATTTATTATGTTCTTATTGTCCACTATTTGTTCTGCCTTACTAGCACCTATAAGAACAGTTGTAACAGCATCATTTCTTAATACCCAAGCTAATGCCATTTGAGCTAATGTTTGCCCTCTTTCTCCTGCTATATCATTTAATTTTCTTATTTTGTCAAGCTTTTCAGCAGTTATATCTTTTTCATTCAAGAATTTACTACTTACCTTTTTAGCTCTTGAACCTTCTGGAATTTCATGAAGATATTTATTAGTTAATAGTCCTTGAGCTAAAGGTGAAAATGCTATTGAACCTATTCCTTCTTCCTTATGAACATCATGTAAGCCTTCTACCTCACTTAAGCGGTTAAACATACTATAACTAAATTGATGGATAAGGCATGGAGTGCCATTTTCCTTTAATATTTTAGAAGCTTCTTTTAATTCTTTTGGATGATAATTTGATAAACCTATATATAATGCTTTTCCTTTCTTTACTATATCAGTTAATGCTCCCATAGTTTCTTCAAGTGGTGTGTCTGGATCTGGTCTATGGTGATAGAATATATCAACATAATCTAAGTTCATTCTTTTTAAACTTTGATCTAAACTTGAAATTAAATATTTTCTTGAACCACCATTTCCATAAGGGCCTGGCCACATATCATATCCAGCTTTTGTTGATATTATCATCTCATCTCTATAATTACTAAGATCTTTATTTAATATTCTACCGAAATTTTCTTCTGCAGAACCATATATTGGTCCATAATTATTGGCTAAATCAAAATGTGTTATTCCATTATTAAAAGCCTCAAATACTATTGCTTTTTGATTTTCAATTGGATCTACAGATCCAAAGTTATGCCATAATCCTAAAGCAACTCTAGGTAAATATAATCCACTGTTACCACATTTAATATATTTCATTTCATCATACCTGTTTTCATTTATATTGTGCATATTCTCTTCCCTTTCATTAAATCGCTATATTTCCAATTATATTTTATTTCTTTGTAAGTAATTAAATAATGCTCCTAATAAATTTGCATCATTTTCAAATTTACACTTTTCAATTATAGGTCTAACTTTTCCTTCTTGTACATTTTTCATTATTATATCTATTTTTTCATTTATTTTATCTATGAAATCTGGTCTACTACTTATTGCTCCTCCAAGAATAATTTTCTCTGGATCATACATATATTGAATGTTGAATATCCCCATTGCATTATTTAAATAAAACTCATCTATAGCATGAATACAATCTAAATCTCCATTTTCAGCTAACTCAAAAACTTTTTTCCCGTCTATTTCATCTATAGAAATGTTTTTTAGTTTCGCTACATTTTCTAATAAAGCTCCAACAGCACCTGTCTTACTCCAAGTTTTAAAGCTTACTTTATCGCCTTCATGAACTCTATCCAAAATACAATATCCAAATTCTCCACCATGTAGATTATTTCCTTTATGGATTTTTTTATCCTTTATAACTGCTCCACCAATTCCTGTACCACATACTACAAATAATACATCATTATTATCTTTAGCAGCACCTTTCCATACTTCACCTAAGGCAGCACAATTTGCATCATTTTCTATTTCTAAAGTTAATCCTAAATCTTCCCCAAATACTTTTTTAAAGTTTGGTCCATGAATACAAGGTAAAGCACTTGCTCCTCCAATTAATCCCGATTCACTGTCTACTCCTCCAGGTGCACTTACAGCTACACCATCTATGTTATGTTCTTCCTTTGCTTTGTTAATTACATCAATCATAGATACTTTGAATAATTCAAAATCATCTTTTTCTGATTTATAGCTTCCCTTTGATACAAACTCTCCTTCGTCTGTTATAATTGCGTACTTTACACTGCTTCCACCAATATCAAATACTATATAGTTCTTCATATCTTTCCATCTCCCTATTATTAAAATTTTTATGTTCTAAATTTATATAATTATAAAAACGTTTTCTAGAATACTATAAATCAAAAACTACTAATAAGTAGTTTTTATAATCAAATTAAATCGTATGCAAACTTATTTACTTTATCTAATTATTTACTTTATCTAATTAGATATATTATCATTTAAATCATATATAACAATTTTATATTTTTACCTATTTTTTTATCAATCTAATTTATTAACTTTAAACCTATATCTATCTTACTATTATAGCTTTAAATTCATATGTATCATATCTATGCCTTGAAAATGAATATTCAAATACTTTACCATTATCTAAATATCCTATTCTTTCAACTTCTAAAACTGGTTCATCACTCTCTAAATTTAAGTATTCCTTATCTATTTCATTTGATTTTCTAGCTCTAATAGTTGAGTGAGAACTTTGTATTTTCAACTTCATTTTATCTTGTATATAGCTATATAAAGAACCTTCTGCATCAGATCTTTTTATCCCTGGGAAAAGATATAATGGCATATATGTCTTCTCAATTACTACAGCTTTTTCATCTACATATCTAACTCTATGTATAAAACATACAAAATCATCTTCATCAATTTTTAGATTTTCTGCTATTTTTGAATCTGCATTTATAATTTTAAAATCTAACAATGTACTCTCTATCTTATGTCCAGCATTTGTTACTGTTAATCCTGCAAATTGATTTTTAATTGATAAATCTTCAATTTGATCTTGAGACATATCTTTTACAAAGGTGCCTGCTCCTCTTCTTTTAACTATTAGCCCCTCCATTACTAATAAATCTAATGCTTTTTTTACAGTCATCTTGCTAGCATTAAATTTTTCACAAATTACCTTTTCAAAAGGTAATTGTTCATTTGCTTTATATTCGCCATTAATAATTTTTTCTTTTATGTATATAGCTATTTGCTCATACTTAGTCATGCTATTCTCCCTCTTATACATCAATATTAATTTAAATTAAACATAGAAGATATATATTATAAACTATAATTTTACGTAATTAAATTTCTAATTTAATTACTATTATATACTAGCAAAGATATAGCTACAATCAAATTATACCCCTGATATACAAATAATTGGGAACTTCCAAATTTCGTTGACCTCAGGGGCATTAATTAACTAATTATTATACTGGATAACTCTTTAAAACAGTAACATTACCTTTTATTTTATATTCTCCTAAAGTTGCTGGTATTAAATAACTATCCCCCATCTTTATAGTTTCTGAGAAATCCTTGCCCTCTATAGTTCCTTCACCTTCAACGCAAGTATACATATCAAATTTTTCAACATCACTTGCATCTTTATATTCTGAAGTAATTGCTATCTTTTCTATTCCAAAATACTCATTTTTACATAGTAAGCTATGATTATATCCATTATAATTTACTACTTCTTTTTCACTTAAATTTTCACATTGAAGATCAAAATTTATAACATCTAATGCTTTTTCAACATGAATTTCTCTTGGTCTTCCATAGTCATATACTCTATATGTTACATCACTATTTTGTTGGATTTCTGCTATTATAACACCCTCACATATAGCATGAACTAATCCACTATTTATTAAGAAACAATCACCTTTTTTAACTTCGATTTTATTTAAATAATTTTCCACATCATTATTCTTTATAGCTTCTTCAAATTGTTCTTTAGTACAATCTTTTGTTCCTACTATTAATGATGCACCTGGCTTAGCATCCATCACATACCAAGCTTCTGTTTTTCCGTAATCGCCTTCATACTTTGCTGCATATTCATCTCCTGGATGAACTTGTACAGATAGTTTTTCTTTTGAATTTATAAGTTTTATAAGTAAAGGAAATTTTTCAAGTGTTATCTTTTTCCCAACAAGTTCATGTCCATATTCTTTTATTAACTCATCAAAGCTAGTTCCTTTTAATGAACCATTTACAACAATTCCTGTTCCATTTGGATGACAGGCTATATCCCATGTTTCTCCTATTTCACCTTCTGGCATATTATCCCTAAAAGCTTCAAAATCTCTACCACCCCATATTTTTTCATAATAAAGGTTTTCAAATCTAATTGGATACATTAATCTTCCTCCTCTTGTAACTGTGATTATACTCTTACTACTGTATAGTATATAACAAAAATATATACTTTTTAACATATTTTCCATACTTTTATGTAATTGTAAAACATTCTTTCTAATATATTTCTTATTATATAATCTTTTTATTAATTTTCATAATAATATTATTTAGATGTTTATTAGCATATAAATATCTAAATAAATTCCTATTCCATATCTTATATTCTTTAATCTATAAAATGTGCTCTTCTATGCAATCTGCTACAGAGTCAACTAAATATGCTGCATGCTCCTTTAGTTCTTCTTCTACATGATGAAATGTAAATGAATTTTTAGTTATATTAAACATAGTAACATCATTCCATGAATCACCTATAGTATATATGTAATCATCTTTTATAAACTCTTGTTTAGCAATATACTTTATTCCATTTCCTTTTGAACACCCTAATGGTACTATATCTATATAAATATCATTTCTGTATGCAATTATCTTATCTTCATATTTTTTATTAATTTTATTTTTAACTTCCTCTATTTCTAATATATCTTTTTCAGGACTGTATATAGAAATTAAACTTAATTCCTCTTCTATTTCATCTATTGAATTTACTCTTTCCTTCTTTGGATATGGTAAATTATCTCCATCTGTTAATAAATATGTATTAAAGCCTGATTCTACTGAAATAGCTACATTTTCTTCTTTTATTTCATTTATAATGCTTTTAATTATATCTTTTTCAATTATTTCTTGCTTAATCTTTGTTCCTAAAGTATCTACTATTAAAGCTCCATTTAGTAATACATAATAATTTGCAAATATCTTATATTCATCCTTTAACATTTGTACTCCATTATATGGTCTTCCTGTTGAAACTACTAATAACTCTTTTTGCTTTTGAAGCTTAATTATAGCATCCTTATCTCTTTTTGTAACTTGATCATTTTTTATTAGTGTCCCATCAAGATCTGTCGCTAGTAATTTAATCATTTATTCCTCCAGTAGTATATTAATATTTTTATACTACAATTTTACCATATCATTACTTAAATTTTTATAAATAAATTTTTACACCATTATATTTTGTTTAAAATAATCTTTATGCATTTTTAGAAGATAATACTAGGAATTAAAAACTTCATATTTCAAATAATATAAGTATAAGGAGGGATTTATATGCCAACAAAACCTAACAAGAAAAAAATTTATTTACCTAATGAAAGAACTGGATATGCACCAGAAAAACATTCTCTAGTTAGTCATGGAAAGATTGAAGGACCATCCAGTCCATTACCTAGCACAGTAGAGGATGATATAGTTGTAAATAATATTGCTTATATGGAATTTGATTATACGGAGCAACCAGAAGTAGATCCTGAAATTGATACAAATGCTCCAAGTAAATAAGCTATATTAATTGAACAATGCCTAAAAAAATAATTTATATGCTAATATTTCTCTAGTTTTTAAAATAATGAATTTATTATAAAGGAGAGATACAATATGTCTAACAATAAGAAAAAAAGAACAGATGGAAAAATTCCAATGAAAAATAAAAGTTTCGCGACTCCTGTTACCTCGAGTAATATATCTACCTCATTTTATGAATATACTAAGAAAGAACAAGTTGCTAGAAATACTAGTAAAAATCAATTATATTAAAATATAGACAAATTTAATTTAAAATAAACTAATATTACATTTAAATGGACAACTACTAAATTATTAGGAAAATTTTCCGATAATTAAAACAGTTGTCTATTTTTTTTATTTTTATACAACTTATTTTAAAATCACTTATATTTAGAATTTATGGGAGGGTTATATGAAAAAATTTTTTGAAATTAAAAATAGAAATAAAGAAAAAAAATTTAAATTACGAAAAAATTCAAAAATAGAAAAAAATAAAAGAACTAAGAATAGGAGAGCACATAAAATATCAAATAGGCTTATAAGCTGTTTCCTTTTAATTATAGTCTTAATAATATTTATCTGGAGACTAGGGCTTTATAACATGAAGCAAATTAATGACGCATCTGAAAAGCTTTATTTTAATAATACTTTAGGAATAACTTACATAAATGAACTATCAGAAAACTCTACTTACAATTATCTTGCTAGTAAACAATTAATTATAAGCAGAGATGATAATGAAAATAAATTATTGATGCAAAATATTTATTATAATAATCAAAGAAATGAACAACTTATACATTTATATAGTAATTCAATTACCAAAGAAGAAGATAAAGAAAGATTTGATGAAATAATATCTTCATTAAAAGAACTAGAAGAAACAACTAATAAAATAATTTCATTAGTTAAAGAAAAAAAATTTACTGAAGCAAATGACTATGCATATGATTTAGATACTAATCGTGGACATTTTATTATAAAAATAGATAGATTGGTGGAATTAAATAGTAAGTGGGCCCAAGAATCTATTATATCTAATAAAGCTATCTATAATAATTCATTAAAACTTACTTCAATTGTAATAGTAATTTCAATATTAATAATTTTAATATCATCGGCAAGAATTACAATTAGAATTACGAAATCACTAAAGAAAATAATGGCTTTATCTAATAGAATAGCAAAATATGACTTAACAGAATCTATAGATGTTGCTTATAATGATGAATTTGGAGCCATTGGTACATCTCTAAACATAGCTCAAGAAAACTTAAGAAATATAATAAATTCCTTTAAAAACAGTACTGAAATGGTTAACAATTCATGCGAAAATTTAGCTATCTCAATAGAAGAAGTAACAGCTCAATTTGATTTGATAAACGAATCTTCTAATGACATTAATTCCACAATCCAAGAAACTAGTGCCATAACTGAAGAATTATCAGCTTCAATTTTAGAAGTAAGCTCTAGTATAGATGTACTTTCAGAAAAAGCTAATGATGGAAATATGAATTCTGAAAAAATTCAAAAACGTTCAACTAATATTAAACAAAATACTGAATATGTTATTGATAATACAAGTAACTTATATAGAGATGTTGAAAATGATATAAAATCATCAATCGAAAAAGGAAAAATAGTTCATGAAATAGTTAATATGGCTAACTCCATTGAAGAAATTGCTGAGCAAACTAATCTTTTAGCTTTAAATGCAGCAATTGAGGCTGCTAGAGCTGGTGAGCAAGGAAAGGGATTTGCAGTAGTAGCCGAAGAAGTTCGAACTCTAGCCGAACAATCTCGTTCATCAGTACAAAACGTAAAAGATACTATAAAGCAAGTTCAAATATCCTTTAATAATATAACTGATAGTAGTAATAAACTATTACAATTTATGAATAATGAAATTATGAAAGAATTTAAAGGATTTATTAAAGTTGGTGATAAATACGAGAAGGATGGAATATTTATTAAGGATATGAGTGAAGATATTGCTGCAATGTCAGAAGAAGTTTCTGCAACAATGAACGAATTAAATGATGCTGTTCATTCTGTAGCCTCAATGACTCAAAGTTCATCAGCAAATGTAAATTCTGTTAAAGATAGCATAAATGATACTACAAATGCAATAATCACAATTTCTGAAACTGCTCAAAATCAATCCCAGTTAGCTCAAGAACTTTTAGATTTAATATCACAATTTAAACTTTAAAATAATAGGTAGATTCATTCGAATCTACCTATTATTGTTTTGATAATTAATATCTAAATCCCATCATAGAACCAGCTCTTCTACAAGTTCCTCTTCCTCTACTTTCTGAATTAAATCCATATCTATTTCCTTCTTCACTTTTTTGTCCTTGACCTTGGTATCCTTCCCCGTAATAAGGACAATTTTGATTTCCCCATCCTGAGTAATTATTGTCCTCATTTATATTATAATCTTGATCTATATTAGAATTATCAGTTTCGCTTACCTCTGCTCCAACTGAATTTGTTACTGGACTATCTTCCTCAGCTGCAAAAGCTATAGCTCCTGTCCCTATTATAATAGCACCTATTATAGATAGTGATAAAATTAATTTTTTCATAGTTATTATACCTCCAACAAATATCTCCTTAATGGATTAAATATTACTCTAATAAATAAGCATTTTTATCAATCTCTTACTTATTAGGTATCTTTAAGATTATAATAACTCTTAGTTTTAATAAGTTAATGGTTAATTTGTGATGAATTTGTGAAAACTTATTTTTCTTTTATTAAACTTCTAGGAATATCAAAATAAAATTTGCTTCCTTCTCCTATATTACTTTCAACTCCATAATTAAATCCATGTGCTAATATTATCTCCTTGGAAATTGCTAGCCCTAAACCCATTCCCCCACTTTTATCTTCCTTATAATATCTATCCCAAATATAATTAATAGATTCCGGCACTATTCCCTTTCCATAATCCTTCATATATACTTCTATATTATTTTCTACTTCTCTCATTCCAAATACTATTTTATCCTTGCTTTCAGAATGTTTTATAGCATTAATAAAAAAGTTAGATAATACTCTAAATAAATAATTATTATCTATAGATGCAAATATATTCTTATTATATAAATTTTTATCTATTTTAAGCTGTAAATCATAGTTATTATAATTGCCATTAATTAAATAATTGTTTAACTTATCATAACTTTCCTTTACAAACCTCTTAATATCATACTCAGACGGCTTAATTATTTTTTTATTATCTCTTAGTTTTGTTAAAACCAATATTTCTCCTACAAGGTCTGTTAATACATCAACTTCTTCAATTATACTAGATGCATATTCAACAACTTCCTTATCAGAAACTAATCCATCCTTTATAACTTCACTATTAGCTCTAATTACACTTAATGGCGTTTTTAAGTCATGACTTACATTTGCAATAAATTCCTTTTGCATATTATCTTTGATTTCAAGCTCCTTAGCCATATTATCTATACTGTCATTTAATTCCTGAATCTCATCTTTCGTATTAATTTCAAACTTACTACTATATATTCCTTTAGAAATATCATTAGCTCTTTTTCTTAAAGATATTATTGGTTTTGTAAATTTTCCTCCGAGATAAACAGCTATAAAAGTAGATATAATTAATGAAAATAAAAATATTGATATCATTATTAAATTAACACTTTTTATTAATGATTTTGTTCCTTCATAACTTTTATAAACAACTATATCACCATAGCTAGAATTTCTTTTAAGACCTATATATGTATTACCATCACTAGACTTAAAAACCTGCCTACCTTTTATACTTTCGTAATCTATAGAATTCATTTTCCCCATCATGCCCATCTTACCCATTTGCCCCATATGCCCATTTCCATTATTAGCTTTGCACATATTCGTAACTTTGCCATTATTAATTAATACAGCATATATATTCGCCAAATCTGTAACAGTATTATTCTTTGCTGCTTCTAAAACATATTCACTAGCTTCTTCCAAATCAATATATTCATTATTTATATAAATCTTTGGTAAAATAAATGATGTCAAGATCAATCCAATAATAGCCACTACTAAATTCATTAATATCATATATTTAACTATTCTTTTACTTATCTTATTCATTATTCTATAGTAAGGCTATAGCCTACCCTCCATACAGTCTTTAGATTCTCCCTAAAAAATTCTAACTTTTCTCTAAGCTTTTTAACATGAGTATCTACGGTTCTAGTATCTCCGTAAAAATCATATCCCCAAACACTAGTTATTAAATCCTCTCTTGTAAAAACTCTATTCTTATTTTTTATTAAAAACATTAATAAATCATACTCCTTAGGAGTTAAAATAATTTCTTTCTCATTTTCAAAAACTCTTCTATTATTATCATCTACTCTTAAATTACCTAACTTAATTTCCTTAGTATATTCATTTTTAACACTATTAATCCTTAAACCAACTCTTAAAACTAATTCTCTCATACTTATAGGCTTTACCATATAATCATCCGCTCCAAGTTCAAATCCAAATATCCTATCTTCCTCTTCACCTCTAGCGCTAGTTATAATAACCTGAGTTTTATTATTTAAAGATTTTACTTTCTTTAAAAGATACCAACCATCCTTATTAGGCATCATTATATCTAATATAACTAAATCATATGTATTATTTTCGATTAAGTCCTCTGCTACTTTGCCATCATTAGCCAAAGTAACCTCATACCCCTCTTTTTCAAGATATAATTTCATAACTTTACTTATTTGCTTCTCATCTTCTGCTACTAAAATCTTGCTCATATATCCTCCAATTATAGAAAATAACATATAAAATATAAAACATAAATTGTAAAACATTAAATATAAAATATAAGATATTAAATATAAGAGCTATACAATTTAATAATTATATATCCATAAGTAACCCATATTTTTATCTAATAAAAAAACTTTAAATATTGTATTATTTCATATTTTTTATGCAAAATATATATTTTGTACTAATATATATTCTCTACTGACATTTCCAAATATTTATTTATACATAATATATCATAACATAAAAACTATATACAATTATTCAAATCACAAAATAAAGACTATATATTCATACCATTAAATTGTTCAATTAACTCTACTCAATACTTCATATTTTTTCCTATATATATGTGTTTTAAAAACGTGTTGTTTATTAATATTATTAACTTATAATTGATTAATCCATAACTTAATTGTCTAAAATTAAAATGTATATTATATACATCTAAAAACACTCTACCTTTTCAATATTGAAAATAATAATAATAATAATAATAATAATAATAATAATAATAATAATAATAATAATAAGGATGATTAAAATGGAATGTAAAGTTAAAACTATTATTGAATATAGCACTGATCCTATAAAAGAAAAAACTATTAAAAATAACTTTAAATCAATTAATGATCATTTAAACTCTCTGAACACAATAGACATATTTAAAAATAAAGAAATAAATTATTGCCCTTATTGCAAAAATAGTAATTTTATTAAAAATGGAAAATTTAAAGGGATTCAAAGATATAAATGCAAAAATAGAAACTGCTCTAAAACATTTTCTGCAAAAACTAATTCGCCTTTTAGTTACTCAAAGAAAAATATTACCTTATGGATGAAATATTTATCACTTATGAATAGTGGTACGTCTATAAGATCTTGTGCACGCATTTTAGGAATAAATATTGCAACATCATTTTATTGGAGGCATAAAATACTTGTTGCAGAAGCCTCTAATAATAATTTCAAACTTTTAAAAGATTATGTTGAAGCAAATAAAATAATGATAAAAGAAAATTTTAAAGGGAATAAAAATTCTAAAACTTTTAGTAAAGAAAAAATATTTATAATTTGTGCCATGGATAATAACAAATCAATTTTATCTAAGGCAGTATGCAGATATTCTATTTCCTTGGCATCAATATCAAAAAACTTCTATCCAAATTTAGATAAATCAGCATTTTTAGCTACTTCTGGAGATAGATGTTTAGTTGCCTTTGCTAAAAAGCATAACTCTACACTTCCTAAAACAAAAATCGATAAATTCAATGAAATTAAATCTGAAAGTTTAAATGCTAAAAATACTTTTTCCTATATTACCTTACCTCATATCCATAGTTTCTCTTTTAATATTTATAGGTGGCTTAAGAGGTTTAAAGGTGTTGCCACAAAATATTTAGAAAACTATTTAAGTTGGTATATTCTTGACTATAAATCTAACTATTCCCTTTGTAACTCTAATCAAATTATCTTATTTAGGAAACTAATTTCTGAAAATGCATATCTAAGAGTTAAGGATTTCTCAACTTTTAAATTATCTTATCAATATACTTGTATTGGTAATTATTAATTAATTTGCCATATAATCATTTTTTAATTTATTTCATAACACTTTTTTAATTGAAAATAAATTTTATATCCTATTCTGGTATCCTCCACCTATATTTATTATAAAATTTTGTGATATCAAACAATTTTTATTTTAGAAATTCAATGCCAATCTGTATTTTATATCTTTATATCACTTATATATATTTTTTATAATTTATATTTTTTGTAATTTATATTTTATATATTTTTTATAGTGACTTAATATAATTTCCTTATAGCACTTTTCTTTATGGCGCTTTTCTTTGATTTCTTTATAACATTTCCAATTAATAACATCATAAATCTTCATTATTAATAACAACATAAATTTTTATTTTTATATCACTATTCTTATATTTTCATTTTATAAAACCAACAATTTGTTAAAACACATGTACATAGTATTAATATTTAAACCACACGTATATGTATTCTACTAATATGTGTATATAATTCTTATTGTATTATCAGCATGCATATTTCTAATGGTACAATTTATTTTATTGTAATACTTTAATAATTAAACTATTAAATTATTTAATTATTTAATTATTTAATTATTTAATTCATAAATTTAATACTACACTCTTGAATTATTTAATTTGTAAAGTTAATAAATAGATCTTTCATTTAAATTAAAAAATAGAGCAATGAATTTATTGCTCTATTTTATATAAATATTTTTTAATATTATTTATAAATACTATTAGAGTTATTTATATTCTACTCCTGCATTGACTTTAGTAACTTGAACTACTGTCATTTTTTGTTTATTTCCATTTGTAATTTCATGCCATTCTCCTGCATGGATGAATACTGTGCTTCCTATACTAACATCAAACTCATTTTCTCCAACTTTTATTTTTCCTTCACCTTTTAAAAATATAAATATTTGTTCTCCATTTGGATGTCTATGTGTTTTTAGAACCTGGCCTGGTTCGAAAAAATAAACTTCTGAAATTAAATCATTTCCTGAAAACACTGGAATCTTCGGAACTACCATATCATTATATTGCTCTATTGTCCCATTTAAAAGTTGTTTATTAATATCCATACTAAAACCTCCATAATTCTAAAGCTAAACAATGTTTATTAAATCTCTTTAACTTTAGTATTACTTTTCAGTAGTATATTATTCTATATAAATGTTAGCATTTAATATTCATGTTAATACAGCTTTTATTAATTAACTTTAATTTATTTTATATAATAGTCTATTTCATTACATATTCAATAGAATTAGCATATAAACATATATTGATGTAGGTAATTACTTATATGACAATTAAGTAATTAATAATTATTATCATAATATTAATTATAAAAAAGATACTCATATAACATAAATACGTTTTATGAGTATCTTTTCTCTTTTTCTAGCAATATTTTATTAGTTATCTTTAAATTAATATTTTAATTATAATAATATTAAGCTGTTACTTCTGATTTTCTTCCTTCTATCTTTCCTGCTATCTTTTCTCCAACATTTTTTAATGCCACAGAAATAGCTAAAAATACTACTAGTATTAATCCTAGAATTAAGAAATCTTTTCCTATTACGCTGTAGTTAATTACATCTGCAGAAATAACTTCTCTTAAAGCTTCAACTGCATAAGTAAATGGCATAAATGGATTTATAACTCTAAAGAATTTAGGTACTACTTCTAGTGGGAATGTACCTGCACATGCAGTAAGTTGAAGTATTAATAATATTATACCTAATAATCTTCCAGCATCGCCTAATAATGAAATTAAGCATTGAATAATTGAGACAAAAACTAATGATAAGAAAATGTTTGTTCCTATATAAGCAAATACGTTGCTTGTCTCTAAACCAAGCATTATTACTACTACACTTACAAGAATAGCTTGTAGTACACCTACAAATGCATAAGATAAATATTTTCCTACTACTCTATCAAACTTAGATAAGTTCTCTTCATCTTTTACCTTAGATGGTATTACGAAGAACATCATTATAGCACCTATCCATAATGAAAGTGGAATAAAGTATGGTGCAAAACCTGTTCCATAGTTTGGAATCTTATTTATTGAATCGAAAGCCATATTAATTGGTTCTGATGCAAATTCTCCCATTGTATTTGGTGAATTTACTAGACCATCTTTCATCTTATCTGAACCTTCATTTAGTTTAGTTGTTAATTCATTACTTCCATCATAAAGCTTTTTAACTCCATCACTTAACTCTGGAACACTTGCTGTTAATTCTGATATACCATCATTTAATGCTTTTTGTCCACTTACTAGTTTATTTGAACCATCAGCTAGTTTAACAGAACCATTTGCCAATTCATTTGAGCCATCGTAAAGTGCTGTTATACCTGATGCTAACGTTGGAATATTAGATTTTAAGGCACTAGTGCCATCATTTAATTGTGATGCACCTACGTTTAGCTTATTTAATCCAACATTTAAATTTCCCATATTATCTGAGATAGCCTTTAATCCTACTCCAAATTCACTAGTCTTAGGATCTAAATTAGCATATAAGCCATTTAATCCAGCATTTAATTGTGAAACTCCATCTTTAACAGTTCCAACTTTTGAAATTAAGCTAGTAGTTCCTGCTGCTAAATTTTTTGATCCTTGTGAAAAATCATTTAATGATTTTTCAAATGACTTAGATCCTTCTGCAAGTCTCTGGATCTTAGGTGCATTTTCTTTTGAATTACTTTGAATCTTATTTATAATTTGTAGTGCTTGCTGTATTGACTTATTCTTATCTTCTTCGCTAGTAGAAGGACTTACTGCATTCTCTAGAGCTTGTTGTATCATAGTTGTTGCATTTGCTGAGTCTGATATTCCATTTATTAACTCATTTATTCCAGTTTCTATTTCTGAATATCCTGCTACTAAAGGATCTGAACCAGCAGTTACTCGATGTGCTCCTTCATATAACTTAGCTATATCCTCTTGTCCTGCTGATAATCCTGAATTTAGTTCATTAGCTCCAGCTTTTAATTGACCAACAGCTGGATATATTTTTCCTGTGTATGCATTATATATATTTTTGCTTCCATCTGATAATTGGTTTGCTCCTGATGAAGCTTCAGAAATTCCTGACTTTAAATCTCCTGTTCCTTTTGCTAATGCATTTACTCCATCACTTAATGTAGGAACTTTTTCATATACTTGTCCAAGGCCTGAATTTAAAGCTTTAGCTCCTCCTATAAGTGTTCCTATACCATCATTTAACGCTACTTGTCCACCTAATAATTGACTTGATCCATCACCTAGTTTATTTGCTCCATCAACTAATGTTGGTACTTTTTCATTCATTGTTCTTAGACCATCATAAATTTGTTTACTTCCGTCAGCAGCTTGAGTTAATCCATCCTTAGCTTCATATAAACTATCAAATGCTACTTCTACATAATTACTAGATATTTTTTTAGTAATCTTAGCTTTAAGTTCTGCTTCTACTTTTGAGTTTATTTGTGATGCTAAAAAGTTTTTCTTATCATTTGATATAAAATCAACTTTTGCGACTTGTGGTGCTCCTTCTTTTGCTGATATTACGTTTGATGAAAAATCTTCTGGAATAACTACTTTTGCATAGTACTCTTTTCCCTCTAAGCCTTTATTTGCATCTTCTTCTGAGGTTATTTTCCATCCAATTTCTTTATTATTCTTAAGTTCATCTTCTACATCTTTACCATAATTTACTTTGGCACCATCCAAGATAGTCCCTTCATCTTTATTTACTACTGCAATATGGACATCTTCAAGTTTTGCATACGGATCCCAGAATGCATATAAGTATAATAATGAGTATAATAGCGGTACTACAATAATTGCAATTATCGATACTCGTATGAATCTGTTTTTAAATATGCTTTTGATGTCTTCCCCTGCAATCTTTAGGAAATTCATACAATCACCTTCTGTTTAATTTTTATACTGATTAGTCAGTCAATCAATATGATATATTTATACTACTTTTGTACTAAGTAGTCAATATAATTTTTGAAAATATATTTATATTTTTTCACTAACTTTTAGTAACATAATTTGAAAACATTTATTTATTTTTATTTATTTTTATTTATCTATCTATTTATCTTAAATAGAAGCATACTATATAGCATATACTCTTTTATTTAATAAAAAATAAAAAGATTAGATTTATATATTTAATGTAAATCTAATCTTTTTATATCTCTATTTTCAAAATGCAATCATTGCTTACTTTAATTATTTCTACGTAATTAAAGTAAATAATTATTATCTTTTTAATTTATTCGTAAATTACTTTCTAATATTAACGAAATTTAATATTTAACTTCTAATTATTCTACATTTTTAATTATCTTTGCCGGATTTCCACCAACTACAACATTGTCTGGTACATCTTTTGTTACTACTGAACCTGAAGCTATAACTACATTATTTCCTATAGTTACTCCTGGATTTATTGTTGAATGTCCACCAATCCAAACATTATCTCCTATAGTAACACTTTTTCCAAATTCATATTTTAGTCTTTCCGTTGGATTTATTGGATGTGTTGCTGTATAAATATGTACTCCTGGTGCAATAAAACAATTCTTTCCTATTCTTATTTCACATACATCTAGCATTATACAGTCAAAATTAGCATAAAAACCATCTCCAACGTGTATATTATACCCATAGTCACATTTAAAATTAGGCTCTATATAAAAATTCTCTCCTGTAGATCCTAAAAGGTCTTTTAAAATCTTTTTACGTTCATCTCGTTCTGTTTCTATAGTATTATTAAATAATCTAGTTAATTTTCTTGCTCTTAATCTTCCATTTTTTAATTCTTCATCACTTGGATCATATGGTAAACCCTGAAGCATTTTTTCTTTTTCTCTCATATATTCTCTCCTTAAATATCCTTGTTTTATCTCTATTCTATTCTTACATGTTCTTATAAACACAAACTCTATTTATATACACTAATTTATTTTGGCTTAATTTAGTAGTAATTTTTTTATTTACCTATCTATAAATATTTATAATTTGCTAGATTCATATTTGTATTTATAAAATAACGATTTCATTATCTTTTTACATTTATTCCGTACTCAAAATACCTCATAAATTTTTCAACTGTTTCTTCATGATCATATTGGTCTTCATTTAAAATTTCATAAAGAGCAGAAGAAACTAATACACCTATTAATCCATAGCTTAATAACATTGGATCATCATTTTCTATAAATCCTCCATCCATTACAGCTTTAAACTTAAGTGAACTTTTTTCTATAAGAGTCTTTATTTCTTCTCTTAGCATATTATTTCTTTCACCAGTTCCCCAAAGCTGGCTAATTATTACTTTAAATAAATCCTTGTTTTCATAAACATACTTAAGTTGAACTTTTGCTGAAACTTTTATTATTTCATATGGATCTTTAATATCTTTTGTTGCTTCTTCTATTTCCCCATTTATAAGGTTTATTCCTTCCTTAATTATAAAAATAAAGAGTTCTTCTTTACTTTTAAAGTGATAATATAAGCTCCCCTTTGCGACTCCAGCTCTAGCTACAACTTCATCCATTGTTGCTCCTGTATAGCCATAATTTGAAAAAACCTTTATAGCTGATTCAAAGATAGCTTTTTTAGTTTTATTCATTAAGATCTCCACCTTCTTAGAAATTATCTTTTCGTATTCTACCATAATAATCTATCACATTTTTCTCGTACTCTTCATTAAGCTTATTAGAGCTTAAAACAAAATCAGCTGTAGATTTACTCATTGCAACTATTACATCATATAATACAGCTATTCTAAGCAAAGCCTTAACATCTGGATCATGAGGTTGTGATGTTAGTGGATCCCAAAAGAAGATCATTATATCTATATCTCCATTTACAATAGCAGCTCCAATTTGTTGATCGCCTCCCATTGGTCCACTCTTAAATCCATAAACATTTAATCCAGTTTTTTCACTAATTAGCTTAGCAGTTGTACCAGTCCCACAAAGTGTATGCTTTTTTAATATCTCCTTATTTTCATCCACCCATTCAATTAAAGCTGACTTTCTGTTGTCATGAGCTATAAGTGCTATTTTTTTCGCATCACTCATTTTATATTCACTCATACTTCTCCCCCTAATTCTACCGATAAAACAATTTAATAACTACATATAAAATAAATCTTCAATATTTATTTTATTAATTTTCTTAGTCATTATTAAAATTATACATAACTAATTCTTAATTTACAATCTTCTAATAACCCTAATTATCAATCTTCTAATAATCCTAATTATAAGTCTTCCAATCACTTACTTTATTATCTCTAATTAATATCCATTGTTAGTTTAGTATAAGAGGATTCTGAATTCAATGCTGTTTATTACACGATTCAATAACATTATTAATTTCCTCTTCTATAAATTTAGTAGATTCATTAATAAGTTAACTTATATTTTTCTAGAATTGTACTCATTTAAAACAGAGCCATTATAAAAAGCCATATTACTGATAACTAAGTTTTTCAGCAATATGACTCTTTTACTTATTATATTAAAGATTTTTAGCTCTTAAATTTATATATTTACTATTTTTTATAACATATCCTTTTTAGCTTGATTTATTAATTTTATTTCTTAGGCTACTATTCTATATTATAACTTCTATATTAAGGCTTCCTTTACCTTTTGGAATTAAATCATTATTAGCTTTTTCTCCATTGATTGTAATTCCCTTATCCTCACCACGTTTAACTTTTATCTTATAATCTTCTGTCTCATTTTTAATATTTATATCATATTCATTCCACATTTCTGGAATACATGGTTCAATTTTATATCCTTTTCCTTCTATTTTCTTTAAGCCTAATATATCTTCAAGTCCTACTTTATACATCCAACCTGAAGCTCCGGTGTACCAGCTCCAGCCACCTCTTCCACCATGAGGTTCTTTTATATATACATCTGCTGCCATTACATAAGGTTCTACCTTATAGCTTCTTGCTTCAAGCTCTGTATTAGAATGATTTATAGGGTTTATCATATTATAATACTTCCAAGCTTTATCTCCTAAACCAAGCTTAGTTAAAGCTAAAATAACCCATACTGCTGCATGTGTATATTGGCCTCCGTTTTCTCTAACACCTGCTACATATCCTTTTATATATCCAGGTTCTAAAGCAGACTTATCAAATGGTGGTGCTAATAATTTTATAAGCCCTTTATCTTTATCTACAAGATATTTATCAACTGCTTCCATAGCTTCTTGTGCTCTTGATAGTTTTGCTGCATTTGAAATTATTGACCAGCTTTGAGATAAAGAATCTATTTTGCATTCATCATTTTCTCTTGATCCTAAAGGCGTACCATCATCAAAGTATGCTCTTCTGTACCAGCCACCATCCCAAGCATTTTTCTCTAGGTTTTCCCTTATAAATTCTTGAAATGTATTATATTCATCTTCTTTTTCATTATCTTTCTTATAGTTACAAATTTCTTTAAAGCCATCTAGTATCTTATATAAGAACCATCCAACCCAGACGCTTTCTCCTTTTCCTTTGTTTCCTACAGTACTCATTCCATCATTCCAGTCACCACTACCCATAAGAGGAATATTATGTTCTCCAAACTTCAAGCCTCTATCTATTGCTTTTAAACAATGTTCATATATAGTTCCATTTTTATTGGATTGATTTACTATAGTATATCTTTCATCTTCTCCATTTCTTAATGGTTCATCTTCTAAGTAAGGAGCTTCTTCATCTAAAATACTATAATCTCCTGTAGATTTTATATATTCAATAGTTACATAAGGTAACCATAATAAATCATCTGAAAATCTAGTTCTTATACCTGAGTTAATTACTGGATGCCACCAATGTTGAACATCTCCCTCAAGATATTGTCTTGATGCACTTCTTAAAATTTGCTCCCTTGTTATAGTTGGATTTAATATACCTATAGACATAGAGTCTTGAAGTTGATCTCTAAATCCATATGCTCCACCACTTTGATAAAACGCTGTTCTTGATAAATATCGACAACTTAAGGTTTGATACATAAGCCATCCATTTAACATATAGTCCATAGACGCATCTGGTGTCTTTACTTGTATATTTCCGAGGAAATTTGACCAATATTCTTTTACATTTTCTAATTCTTCATCAACTTTCTCTATATTACTATATTTATTTATTTTTTCTTGTATTAATTTTTCATTTTCTTCTTCACCAAAAATTATTACAAGTTCTTTTTCCTCACCAGCTTTTAATTCTATATCTAATGAAGCAGCTAAACAAGGATCATAAATGCTTCCAGATACATTGTTTAAGCTATCTTTCAGCAATGCCTCAGGGCTGCTTAAATCCTCACCAACTCCTAAGAAACTCTTTCTATCTCCAGTAAAGCTTTGATTATCTTCAGCATTAATAGACAAATAAGCTTTTAATTTCCCAAAGTATTTTGAATAAGGATTTTGGCCATATATATATTGGCCTTGGACATGGGTGCTTATATATTTAGCACTTCCATAATTATATACACCAAGTACTAACTGAGCATAATAGAACAATGATAAACTTTTATCTACATTTGATAAATTCTTAAGTGATATTTTACATAATTTTATTTTTTCATCTTGAGGACAAAATACCTTCATTTCTCCTCTTATGTTATATGCAATATGTTTGAAAGTAGAGAATCCAAAACTATGTTTTATAATATATTCTCCACCATCTCTTATTGGCATAGGAGTTATTGTAAAATATGCTCCACTAGTATTATCTCTTATATATAAAGCTTCTCCTGTTGGATCTATTACCCAGTCATTGCTCCAAGGCGTTATTTTGTTTTCCCTACTGTTTCCACACCAGGTATAAGTTGAACCCACCTCGGAAATATGGAATCCAAAATCCTTATTAGAAATTACATTTATCCATGGTGCTGGAGTATTTTCATAATCTTTAAGTCTTATAACATAACTTTTATCTGATTTATCAAAGCCTCCATATCCATTAAAGAAATCTAAATCACCAATATTAAAATGTTTATTTCTAAGTTCATTTTTCCTTAATTCATCTAATTTATACTCTTTTTCTTCACTAGCATCATTAAACTCATTTCTTTTTGCTGATTTACCTAATTCATCATCATTATTTATTTCTTTATCTATAAAACTCTTTATATAATCACTTTCATTTATATTTACCTTAATTCTATTAAAAGGTGCTATATCTTTATTATTTTTATATTCATCATCATTATAATTTACTGCTTCTGTTAATTGACTAGCAAGAGTTCCTTCTAGTGAATTTATAAATAGCTTAGAAATACCAACAATAAAGTTTTTAATATCTTCACCCATAGTTGATTTATTATGAATAAAGATACCGCCTGATTTATTTATATTTTCTCTTTCAAGAGAATTCTTAACTGTTGATATTATATTTTTTTGCAGTGGCTCTTCATATGATATCTCTTCTTCGTTATAAATTATTAAATCTGACTTTATTCCTTTATTTCTAAAATAATAGTGCATATTAATAACTTGCCTTAATAAATCTATATCATCTTCACCTTCAATTACTAATAATATAATTGGTAAATCTCCTGATATTCCATAAGCCCATAGACTCTCTTGGTTCATACTTATATTTCTTATATAATCTTCTCTGTTTTTTCTACCACTATGTAAATATAAAATATAAGATGCTAGGCTTTGATATATATTTGCTTGAGCTGATCTAATTCCTATGTGTTTAAGTTCTAATTGATTAGAATAATTATAAGCATCAGCACTCTTTTCTATCATTGGAACTTCTTTATATCTTCTAATAATCTCTAAAACTTCTTCTTTAGATTCTCCAACTCCTGTTAAATAATATATTTGCTTTTCTTCCCCAGGATTAAGAGTAATTGTAGCCCTCATACTCATTATTGGATCTAATACTGTTCCAACTGTATTTTGAAGTGGAGCATCATTATCCATTGCTTCTGGTGATTTTAAATTTCTATTTCTTCCTATAAAGTTTAATCTTGATGTTTCATAAGTTAAATCACCATTTAAATCATAATTAGTAGCTATAGTATGGAATATATAATGAGTGACTGCGCCCTCTGCTCTTGGTCTTCTATTTCCAATTAAGCTTTTAGTCTCCTCATCATATTCAGTACTAATAAATAAATTAGAGAAACTTGGATGTACAGCATCGCCTTCAAAGGATTGCAATGTTACTTCTAAATAACTTGTTATTTCTAAAGTTCTTAGTTTTTCCCCTGTGTTCTTTAAAGATAATTTTCTTATTTCTACGTTATCTTCACAAGCTACTGTAACTTCATAATTAGTTTTTATATTTCCATCTTTTCTTTCGTATTTTGCCTTATCAAGAGTAAATTCCACTAAATAATCATCGTTATCTTCCTTACAAGGTTCATAAGTAGCACTCCAATAATCATTTGAATTTAAATTCTTTATATAAAAGAACATTCCACTTGAATCGGATGTACTATCTCCCTTCCATCTATAAACAGTCATGTCATCTTTTTTAGAATATCCACTACCACTATCAGTAACCATTGTAGAGTAGCTACCATTTGATAATAATAATACTTCTGGATTTTCTCTTTTACTTCCCTTAAATATTCTTGGAATAAAATCTTCTTTTTCCAGTTTCTTATTATTAACACTACTTATATCAACTTCTCTTTCAAATGTTATATTTTGAGGAATCTTTTCTTTTAATAACAGCTCTACTGCTTTTATTTCTGGAATACTATGAAATCTCTCTTTTAGTATATTATTATTTAAAACATTATCTAAAGCTAAAAGAGACATTCCTAAGTGGTGAACCATATAGCATCTTACTTCTTTAGCTTCATCTTTTACTTTTTCTTCACTATAATCTATTGCTTCTATAAATCCATATCTTCCATAAGCTTTATTATCATATAGCCTTCTAAGATTTTCTATTGATCCCTTTGTATCATATGGAAGTGTCATAATTGATGAATATGGAGATACTACAATTTCTTGTTCAAGCCCTCTCTTTAAACCTATTCCAGGTACTCCAAAGGCTTTATATTGATAATTTTGAGCAACATCAAATTCATAATATGCTGATTCTGATATTCCCCATGGTATACTCTTCTTTTCTCCATATATCTTTTGTGCATTTACAACTGAGGAATAAGTTAAATCCCAAATAGTATTTTTAAAGTCCTTCATTATTTGGAATGGCATAAAGTATTCAAACATAGTACCACTCCAAGAAACTAAGCTCTTTTGACCAAAAGCTTTTGTCATATTTCTACTTAAGTTATACCAATGTGACCTTGGCACTTCACCTCTTGCTATTGCTAAAAATGATGCTATTCTTGCTTCTGATGCCATTAAATCGTAATAAGAATTTCCTAATGATTTTTCTTCCACATTATATCCTATTGCAAAGAGACCTCTATTTTCGTTATATAAAAATTTAAAATCCATATCTTCCATGATACTATCTATTTCAGATGCTAAAATTTTAAGCCTTTCATCAAATTCTTTTAACTTATTTATCTTCTTATTTAAGATTTCTTTAAAATCTTCACCTGAAGCATTCTTTATATCTTCTAATAAATCTATAATTTGCAATAAGCTTGGAGCTTTGTAACTTTTAAATGAATCTATGACTATTTTTTCTATACCATCAAATATAAAATCATAAAAGTCTATTTTTGTTTCTAGTTCTCTTTTTAGCTTCTTTATCCAATAATATTCATTTTTATCCTTTTTATCTCTTTCCTGATTTTCTTCATTCTTCTCTAATTTATCATTTACCCTTTTTAATTCATCTAGCAATATATTTTTATAATCTTTTAAATCTATAACGTCCGGTAATCCATCATAAAATTCTTCTTTTTCATCTTTTCTAATTAAACTATATGTATCCTTTATTGCTAAAACTTCTTTTTCCCTGATTATAGGATCATTACTAATACTTCTAATAGTTTCTTTAATTATCCACAGGTATCCCAAAAGATTTCCACTATCAACTGTTGATACATATCTAGGCCATAATGCTTCCTTCGTTTTAGTATCATACCAATTTAAATAATGACCATTATACTTTTCAAGCCCCCTCATTCCATCTAGTATTGATTCTAATCTATAAATAACCTCTCCTATTGATGTATAGCCTAAATCATATGCTGTTAAATTAGTAATTAAGCCCATACCAATATTAGTTGGAGACGTTCTATGTGCAACTCCTTTAAAAGGCTTTTCTTGAAAATTATCTGGAGCTAAATAATTATTTTCTTCATTAACAAAGTCTTCATAATAAGCCCATATTCTTCTGCTGCTTTCTCTTAAGAATTCTTCATCTTCTAGCTCTAATCTATCCTTTATAACTACTTCTTCCTTTGATATTCTACATGCTATTGCAGGTGCTATAGCCCAAAGAATAGATATTAACAATGTAGCTATTAAAATTTCTATGGAATTATCTAAACTAAGTAATAGTATTACTAAAGCTATTCCTACTGATATCCACATTTTTTGATAATACCACATATAAGTGTTTTTAACTGATTTTTCAACCCTATCAGCAGTTTTCCATTGAAGTAGATTCTTTTTAGATATAACTAATCTATAAATTGTTCTAAATATAGCATCAAACATTAGCCAAGCTTGATATGGAGTAAAACTTAATATCAATAGTATTTGTTTTAAAGTTTTAAATGTACCCATAAGTTTATTTTTAGGCGTTACAACAAAATCAGTTACAGTAAATACTAATGGAGTTATTAATGCTAAAAATAGTAATACTGATATTTGAACTGCTCCGCTTAAAACTGTTAATATTGCAATCAATCCTAATAGTAAACTTGGTGCCAGTAAACTTCTTCTAAGATTATCGATAATCTTCCATTTAGATATTATTGATATCTTCTTTGAAAAAGCAAAGCTTCCTATCTGCCAATCTCCTCTTACCCATCTATGAAGTCTTAAAGCACTTGCTAAATAACTAGATGGATATCCATCTATTACTTCTACATCTGTTAACAATGCACATCTTGTGAAAATCCCCTCTATTAAATCATGTGATAAAACTCTATTTTCTGGTATCTCATCTTTTAATACATTATAAAATGTATCTATTTCTAAGATACCTTTTCCAGTAAATATTCCTTCACCAAATAAATCTTGATATGTATCTGATGAAGCTGTAGAATAAGCATCTACTCCTGCATCTCCAGCAAAGATTTCTGAGAAATATGTTTTATGCTTATCCTCTAAATTAACCCCAACTTTAGGTTGCATTATGCTATATCCTCTAACTACAACCTCATCTTCTATATATGGAGTATTTAATATATGACCCATTGCCCCTATAAGCTTCTTTGCACTTCCTATAGGTAAAAATGTATCACTATCTAATGTAATTATGTATTTTGCACTTTTTAATGATTCTATATCGCTACTTATTATATTGTAAGTAGTTTTTTCACTTCCTCTAATTAATGCCATAAACTCCATGAGCTTTCCTCTTTTTCTTTCATAGCCCATGTAAACTCCTTCGGAGTCATTATATAATCTTTTTCTATTTAAAAAGAAAAATCTATCTTCTTCATCTTTTACATATTTCTTATTTAGCTTATTTACAAATCTTATTCCCTCATCATTTATAGCCTTATCTTGAGGTTCATTTTCATTACTACTATCAGATAAATCGCCAAGTAAAGCAAAGAATATATTTTTATCTCTATTTGCTAAATAATATATTTCTAATTTCTTTAATAATTCAATTACATTTTTACTATTGCTTAATATTGCAGGTATTACAACAATAGTTCTTTCACTATCTGGTACCCCTTCTGAATAATCCATCTTTGGTATAAAACTAACAGGTGTTACTTTTGCTATAAACCAATTTAAAAGTGATATTACTACTTCACTAGATGGAATTATCATTAAAATAAATGCTAAGATATATTGTCCTATACTAAAATTCAAAGGTATTAAATAAGTTAAAAGTAATACTACTAAGTCTATTAGTATTGTTCCTAAAAATATAGTTGATAAATATGTTGCTTTTGACATTCTTTTATCTATATTTTTATTTATATTGAATCTTTTCAAAAGCTCATCTATTCCATCATCTACTAAGTAATAACCTATATGTTTTTTATAAATATCTTTATTTTCTAAATGTAAACTACTAAGCTCTAATGCAGTTTTAACTAATTCTATTTCCTTTATATTAGTCTTTCTAGAGATTTCTTCTATTTTATGTCTATAATAATCTTTTGTTTCAAAATCCATATTATTATAAATATCTGCTGGATCTTGCTTTAATATCTTTTCTATATTTGATGTTTCAGCGAAAAAGTTCTTCCAATTAATAGAATCCATAATCCTTAAAGAATTTATAGTTATTCCTATAGCTGTTGCAATATTCCCCTCTTTTATATGACCCTTTAATATTTCTTTTTCAAAGCTTGTATTTTCTTTTTCCTTTAATCTATCTAAAGCAAACTTATATATTCTTTCATCTTCTATTGAATTATCTCTTAATATATTGAAAAACTTATCTATAAATTCTGGAGAAAATAATCCATCATGTAGACTTTCATCCTCTCCCATATAATTACTATTTGATAATTCACCTTTATTGGCTTCTTCATCATTTAATGGATATTTACTTTCTAACTTAGAAATCAATATATCTAACTTTCCATTACTATATGAATCTATAACCGTATTGGCTAAATCCTTTGCTCCTAAACGTTGCTTTTGAAGAACTACCATATCACTAGTTATAATTCCCAAGTTAATTATAAGTGCAACTCTAAGCATTAATGGAAATGCCCATAACTCTCCTATTGTGAATATTTCACCTTGATCATTTATAAATTTTATTAATTCACTTTCTTCAATTATATTCTGACTCTTTTCAATGTAATTCTTAGCCAAAGCATAAACCCTTGGATAATTTACTCCTTCAATATCGATAGTAGGTAGATTATTAAAATAATTAATTGGCAAATTAAACTTGATTGTCTTATATTCCTTTTCTATTAGATATATATTATCAAGCAACCATTCAGCTGAAGAGATAACATCTTCTCCATGCTTAACAAGTTTGTTTAAATATCTATGATTATGGACAATCCCCTTGAATGCTTCGTTTAACTCTGTGAGCACAGTTCTCCTACTACTGTTTAAAATCTCATCCTTCATAAACTTACTCCTCTCATTACTCATTGCTTTAAGGCATTTTTTAAAATAGGATAAGTTTATTATTTACAATATTGAAGAATTTTACTCAAAAAGAAATATGGAAATAATTCAGGCAAGCTGAATTTGGATGAAGGAATGAAAAAATGAAAGAATGAAAAGATTGTGGAAGTAATTCAAACGAGCTTAATTACAATTGAAAATTGATAATTAACAATGGATAATTTAGGTTATAATTCACCTTCGTTGAATTATGAAAAATAAAAAGAGAAATTCTTGCGAATTTCTCTTTTTATCTATTCTATAACTCAGTAAGCTAAATTATTTCCTTCATTATATATTCTACATTGTACAATTTACATTGAAAGTTATTTTCTAAACTCCGTAGGAGTTTATTCCTTAATTCTTTCATTGAAATTTGAAATATTAATTTCAAATAAATTTTCATTCTTTCGTTTATTCATTTTTCATTCTTTAATTAATTCTTCAGTTCTTCTACAGCTTTTCTTGTTACTCTAAGCTTTTCCTCCACGCCTTTTAGGTTTGTTTTTGCCATTCCTATAAATAGCATATCTATTATTGATAGTTGTGATATTCTTGAACTCATTGCGCCTTCTCTTAAAGTCTTTTCTACAAAAGGTACTTGCAGTACTATATCTGATATATCTGCTAATGTATTGTTTATACTAGCTTTTGTAATTGCTATAACTGGAACTTTCGCTTTTTTAGCATTTTCTGCACATTTTATTACTTCTTTTGTCTCTCCAGAATAAGATATAGCTATTGCTATATCACCTTTTTCCATAAGTGCTGAAGATGTAATTTGAAGATGTGTATCAGAATGTGCAATACACCTCTTATTAATTCTGCTTAATTTATAATAGAAATCCATACCTACTAAACTAGAAACCCCAACACTAAAAATATATATATTTTTAGCTTCATTAAGTAGATCTATGGCTTTTTCTAATTGATCTTCTTTTAAAATACTAATTGTTTGATTCATAATGGAATCTATAGATCTCTTTATTCCATGAATTATATTTTTCGTTGATAAATCTCCATGTAAATACTCAAAATCTGAATTATCTTCATCACTTTTCAAGTTCAAAGATAACTGTAATTTCATTTCATTTAGTGAATCAAAGCCTATCTTTTTTGAAAATCTTACAACTGTTGGGGCCGAAGTGTTTGTAATATCTCCAATTTCCTTTGCTGACATACCTATGATACTTTTTTTATTGCTAAGTAAATACTCTGCTATTAATTTTTCCCTATCTGTAAAGCTCTCGAAGTTCTGTTTTATATACTGCAATACATTCATTTTAACACCCTACTATTCTTTGATTTATTTATTAACTCTATTAAAGTGAAATTTCTTTCCACCATGTATATATTTTAATAAATAAAAATCTTTTTGTAAAATAGAAGCTACAATATTCGTTCTAAAATCTTCATTTTGATTTGTTTTTAATATTTGAAGCTCTCCCATATATCTCATATATTCTTTATTGTCTATTGAAATATCTCCAATTTTTTTATTTACTGTATTAAAAGGCTCAATAACATCACCATTTAATATTAATCTACTTTCACTTGCTCTAATAGCATCCCTAGCTTCATCTGTTCTAGCTGTATAAACTCCATCTAAAATTCTAAGCATAACTTTGTCTGTAGTTTTAACCTCTATATCTAACTCTATAACGTTAGGATCTAAAGATGATAAATCCTTTAATTCTTCTAAACTTGGAAGAGAATCTCCTATAAAAACTGATTTATTTCCTAATGCAAATAAATGATTAGCAGCTTCTCTAACATCCATCCCCCTATGATCTTCAAGTGTTGGTAATCCATCTTTTAGTGGGCTTCTTTTTCTATTATTTGATTGCACAAAGGCACAGGGATTTATATTTCTCTTTTTAAGTATATTATTTTTATTTATCATACATTCTTCTGAAATTGCAGTTCCAACTCTTGGATAAAAATTATGCAATGCATCTACATTACTATAATCTGGTGAACATTTATCAAGTTTATCAAAGAATTCTTCTGTAATAGTTGAAGCATTTAATTGAATCTTTATTCCATATTCATTTCTGCTCATTTTTGCTATATCTTCTTCACTATATCCGAAATCTATCCTTATAGTTTTTACTCCCATATCTTTTAAACCTTTTAAATCCATATCTTCTAAATCTAAAAATTTAAAAGTATTAGGAGATATATCACTAATTATATCCATATCGTATTCTTTAGCTAAAGCAAAGAATTCTCTAACTTCTTTCTTTAAAACTTCATAATTTGCCTCTGGTATGTGAAGCGAAGTAAAAATTCTACTAAATCCTAAGCTATGAGCATCCTTCAATAATTGAATATTTTCTTCCTTTGTATTATCTAAGCCAAAATAAACTGAAAATCCATAGTTCATATTAACACTCTCCTTAATTGAATTTATAGTCAAAAGTGACACAATGAAAAAATTAAGGATAGTGCTATCGCAGAATTGAAAATGTAGAATTTTACATTCTATATCTTACATTGAATAAATTTCTACGACAGCACCTTAAAATTACAAATTCATATACAGCTTTTTATTCAAAAATCCCTAAAGGATTTTCTCCTTAACTTTTTCATTTTTTCACTTTTCATTTTCTTTATATTTCATTATTCAAACTTTTTAAAGTTATTACTTATATCCTTTAACACTTTAGGATACATTTCTCGCCATGTTGGCCAAGCGTGAGGTCCTTCTTCTTGTAATTCATATTTTATATTAAATCCAGATTCTTTAGCAAAAGAAATAAAGTTTTCAATATTATCATAAGTTATTACTTCATCATCTTTTCCGTGATAAACAAAAATATTTATATCTCTTGATTTAACTTCATCTAGTAAGTTTTTATATGAATTTTCATAATACTTTTCTACTAAAGGACTTCCATAAATACTGTTATCTTCTTCTATAGTATCCCAGATAGCTGGTGACATTAAGCCAACTGAATTAAACATATCACTATTACTTAATCCTATATTTAATGCACCAAATCCCCCCATGGAAATTCCAGCTATACTTCTATTATTTTTATCATTTAAAGTTCTATATTTAGCATCTATTAATGGAATTAAATCATTAATTATTGCACTTTCCATTTTAAATGTAGGTCCATCTACATAGTAACTATTAAATCCATCTACAAACACTACTATCATAGGTTCAATTTCTTTATCTTCTATTAACTTATCTAATATTGATTTTGAATCTATTCTAGTTTCATCAGTTGTATTAGTAACATTTCCACCCCATCCATGTAACACATAAAGTACAGGATACTTTTTATCCAAATTTTCCTCATATTCTTTAGGTAGATATACTCTGTGATTCCAATGTATTTGCATTGTATCAGACCATTGAGTATCTGCTATTACTTGAGAAGTCTTACTTTCAACTTTTGTTTGCTCTTCGGATTTTAAATTATTTTTCATTTCACACCCTACTAAATTTAATAATATTACAACTAACAACATAAATAATAATTGATTTAATTTTTTCATATTAAATCCCCCTCTTCACTTTAATAATCAATCAACTAAAATTTAATAAACTTGAGTAAATTACTTTATTTCTTCTGATAATTATTTTAAATCTTCAGTAATCTCAAATTATATATCTAGTAATTTTAAATATAGTATTTATATTTTCATTATTAAAGTAAAGTGTAGAGATTATGTAATCACTCGTCACTCATAGTAACTAAAGCTTACATAATAACTACACTTATTGTTTGATTTATTATTTAATTATTCTACTGGATCTTCAAATCCAAGCATTGCTGTGAATAAGTATCCTGCTACATATGATACAAGTACTCCTATTAAGAAAACAAGCATCTTTCCATTTGCTATTAATAATGCAAGTGGTAATCCTGAAACTCCAATTGCAACTGATCCAACTTTGAAGAATGCCATTACAGCTCCACCAACTCCAGCTCCTAAACAAGCGCCTAAGAATGGTTTTCCTAGTGGTAAAGTTATACCATATATTAATGGTTCCCCAATTCCTAAGAATCCTGGTACTAATCCATTTTTAGCTGTCTTCTTTAATCTTTCATTTTTTGTTTTTCTAAGAACTGCTATAGTAGCTCCAACTTGAGCCATACCTGCTGTTGCTAATATTGGAAGTAATACTGTAAATCCTACATTAGCTATTAAATCTGCATGTATTGGAGTTAATGCTTGGTGCATTCCTGTCATAACTAATGGTAAGAATAACGCACCTGAAACTGCTCCTGAAATTACTGATACAAACATATTATCTGATGCAATTGTTTGAGCAACTACAGCTCCTATTGAATCAGAAATAAATCCACCAATTGGTTGAAGAATAAATAAAGCTGCTAATACTGATAAAGTTAATGTAAGTAATGGTGTTACAAATAAATCTAACACATCTGGTACAAACTTTCTACAAGCCTTTTCTATATAAACCGCTAAAACTACAACTAATATAACTGAAATAATACCGCCTCTACCTGGTGTTAATGGTTTACCCAAAAGAGTAATGTTAGCTAATGCTGCTGATGAAAGTATTCCACCTAATACTCCACCCATCATTGGCATGTCTGAACCAAATTCCTTAGCTGCATTTACACCTACTAAAATTGAAAGAATTGAGAATACACCGTTACCTATAAGTCCGATAATTTGACCTGCTGTAGTTGTCTTATATGCATCGCCAAATTGTACACCACAAATATTATTAATTGCTAAAACAAGTCCGCATGCTACGAATAAAGGTATTAAAGGAATAAATACGTTTCCTAATTTTTTAAGTATATTTTTAAACTTAGTATCATTTTTTGCTTTTAACTTTTCTTTTGTTGCCTTAACAGCATCTTCTCCTAGAGCAACTGGCTTTCCAACGATTTTGCTAACTTCTGCTGTTACTTTATTAACCTTACCTGGGCCATATATTATTTGTAATTGCCCTTCTGCATTAACTACACCTAAAGCACCTTCAGATTTTTTGATCTTTTCGATATCAGCTTTTGAGTAATCTCTAAGTTCCAATCTGCAGCGAGTCATACAGTTCGCTACAGATTTTATATTTTCTTTTCCACCTACTAATTCAACTAAATTTTTAGCTATTTCAGCATTTGTCATTTTACGTCCCTCCATTTTAATTTAAATCTTTATACATTCTTTAATGCTTCAGCTATATATCCATTATTATTTTCAAGTATAGTCTTAGCTTCATCTTTATTTAACTTTGATAATAACATGAATATTGAAAGCTTAACATCAAAGTTTGTTTCTTCTAATATTTTTTCTGCTTCTTCTCTTTGTACTCCAGTTGCTTCACAAACTATTTTTTTTGCTCTTTCAACTAGTTTTGCATTAGTTGCTCTTACATCTACCATTAAGTTTCCATAAACTTTTCCAAGCTTAATCATTACTCCTGTAGATAACATATTTAGAACTAACTTTTGAGCTGTTCCTGATTTTAATCTTGTTGATCCTGTAACTACTTCTGGTCCCACTACTGGTGCTATTGAAATCTTAGCAGCTTTTGAAACCTCTGAATCAGCATTACATGTAACTGCTACAGTCAATGCGCCTATTTCATTTGCATAATTTAATCCGCCTATTACATAAGGTGTTCTTCCTGATGCAGCTAATCCAACAACTGTATCATTTTCATTTAAACTTTTAAATTTTAAATCTTCTACAGCTAACTCTTTTGAATCTTCCGCACCTTCTTTTGCTCTAAAAATAGCTTCTTTTCCACCTGCAATAATTCCTTGAACTAATTCTTCTGATACTCCATACGTAGGTGGACACTCAGACGCATCTAACACTCCAAGTCTTCCTGAAGTTCCAGCACCTATATAGATTAATCTACCCCCTTTATGCATTCCTTTTACTATTCCATCTATAGCTTCTGCAATCTTTGGTAATTCTGCTTCAACTGCTTCTGCGACCTTTTTATCTTCGTTATTGATTTTTCTTACCATTTCTAAGGTCGAAACCTTATCTATATCTATGGTATTTTGATTTCTACTTTCTGTTGTTAATTTTTCTAAGTCTATTTTATTCATATAAATACCTCCGAAATAAAGTATAAACTCCTAGTTACTTGACTACGTTTTCATCACAATATTATATTACCACCTTTGAAACGATATTTCAATACCTTTTGTTAAAATATTTTATTTTATTTCATAATTATTTTTCTCATAAATAAAAAAAGATTAGGATAATGAAATAAATCCGTTATCCTAATCTAGTAATTTTACTTTATATTTTAGAAATATTTAATTATTAAATATTAAAAAATTCAGTAAATAGTTTAATAGTATAATAATTATCTTTTACAGCTGCTAGCTCTCTTATAGAATGCATTGAAAGTAATGGAGCACCCATATCCATAACTGGAATTGTTAATAATGATGATGTTATTGGACCTATAGTAGTTCCACCCCTTACATCTGATCTATTAAAAAACTTTTGATAAGGAACTCCTGCTGATTTACAAATTCCTTCAAATATAGCCGCATTATAGCTATCTGTACTATAGCTTCCAGATGCTGCAGTCTTTAAAACAGGTCCATTACCTAAAACAGGTCTATTGGTTGGATCATGTTTTTCTTCAGCATTTGGATGTACTGCATGAGCTAAATCTGCAGATATCATTATTGAATTTGATAAGGCTCTATGTAAGCCCTCTCTATCTTTTCCTAAAGCTAAAGTTATTCTTTCTAAAATGTTTAATAATAATGCTGAATTAGCTCCTTGTGGTGTAAGACTTCCTATTTCTTCATTATCTATACAAACCATAACCTTAGTTGATTTATTTACTTTGCTATCTATTAATGCTTTAAGTCCTGCGTAAACCATCCACATATCATCTAATCTTCCACATGATATAAGCTCTTCATTTAATCCTGCTAAGCATCCTTTTTCTACTTCATGTAAGCCTAAATCAAAACCTAATATTTCACTTGCATCTACCTTTAATTCTTCAGCTAATATATTAACTAAATATCCATCTTTCTCAAATTTTTCATTTATTAAGCTTAATAAAGGTAAAGTATCCTTTTGCTTATTTACTGCAAATCCATCATTTACAGCTCTATTCATATGAATAGCAACACTTGGTATTATAAGAAGTGGCTTATTAATATTAACAAGCTTAACTTCTGGATTTAAAGGTGATTTTCCCTTTAAAGTAACTTTACCAGCTAATCCTAAAGGTCTATCAAACCATGTATATAGTATTGGTCCACCATATCCTTCAGTATTTAATTTTAAATACTTTCCTTCTGAAACCATTTCTGGATTTGCCTTAACTCTAAATCCTGGTGAATCAGTATGAGCTCCGATTAATCTAAATCCATCTTCTTCAACATCTCCATTACCAATAGTAAATGCTATAAGTGCTGAATCATTTTTTATAACATAATACTTACCTTCATTTTGTAAGTTCCATTTTTCACTTTCCTTTATTTCTTTAAAACCATTTGAATCTAATTCTTCTTTTATAGTTTTAACTGAATGGTATGCTGTTGGACTTTTATATAAAAAGTCTATTAAATCTAATGCTAATTGCTTTTCCATTTTAACTCCTCCTAAAATACTAACTAATAATATTATACCATATCTATGAAAATATACTTATCTTATAAATTATAAATATAACGGCTACGATAACTAGATAAGTTCCATAAACTAAATAGCTGTGCAAGAAAGTACTAGTTTTATTCTCATTTTGTTACATATATTCTAATTGGAAGCATGTATTGACAAAGGGCTAACGAAACGAACCCCTTTCAAGTCATTGATTTTACTTATATTAAGAGCATTTTTATATAAAATTTATATTCTATTATTTATATATACACAAAGCTTATTATTTTAGCTTTTTTAAATAAAGCATTCTATAAAACCTAAATGCTCTACTTTCAATTATATTATTTTTTTCAATTAATATATTAAATAATGTAAGTATATTTATAAAATTTATTCTAATTGAAATTAGTAAATTTTAGTATATAATAATGATTATATGTATAAGAGTAATATAAATATAGTGGAAAATTCTTATTGAATAGATAACCACTTCAATGGGAAAATATTATATAGATAGGAGTGATAAGATGATTTCTAAATTTCTAGTTAAATCCTTCGTTAAAAATAATGAAAATACAAAAGACTCAAAAGTTCGTAATTCTTATGGAACTTTAGGTGGTATTGTCGGAATCATAGTGAATTTTGTTTTGTTTTTAATAAAATTTTCAGTTGGTATGTTAGTTGGCTCTATTGCTATTTCTGCTGATGCATTTAATAATTTATCTGATGCGGCATCATCTATAATTACTATAATTGGTTTCAAAATGTCAAACAAGCCTGCTGATGCAGAACATCCTTTTGGACACGGTAGGATAGAGTATTTATCTGCTCTTTTAGTAGCTTTTATGGTAATGCTTGTTGGAGTACAATTTATTAAATCATCTGTTGAAAGAATTTTAAATCCTGAAATCATAACTTTTGAATTTGTTCCATTTATATTACTTTTAGTTTCAATTGGATTTAAAGTTTGGTTATCATCATTTAATAAATTTATAGGTAATAAAATAAATTCCTCAGCTTTAAAAGCTGCTGCTACTGATGCACTTGGTGATGTTTTCACTTCCAGCACTGTTGTAATATCATTTTTATTAGCTAAATTCACAAGCTTTCCTATTGATGGATATATAGGTGTGTTTGTAGCTCTAGCTATATTATATGCAGGTTTTGGTTTAGTAAAAGAAACATTAAATCCATTACTTGGAGAATCTCCAGATCCTGAGCTTGTAAATGAAATATGCGAAAAGGTATTATCTTATCCACCTATTTCAGGAGTTCATGATCTTATAGTTCATAACTATGGTCCTGGAAGAATTATAGCTTCACTACATGCTGAAATTCCATCTGATATAGATATAATGGAAATTCACAATGTAATAGATAAAGCAGAAAGAGAAGTTTCAAGAGATCTTAACTTACATTTAGTTATACACATGGATCCAATTTGTGTTATTACAGATGAAATTAAAGAAACATGGGATTATGTTGAAAAAATACTTAGAAACTATCCTGAAATAAAATCAATGCACGATTTTAGAATCGTTGGTGAAGGTGAAATTAAAAACTTAATATTCGATATAGTATTAGAGGCATCAGAATCAGGAAATAAAAAGAAACAAGAAAAAATGTTAGCAAATATAAAAACTGCAATAAAAAAAGAACACCCGCAATATAATTGTGTTATTACTATAGATTACGACTTTATGTAATGGATAATTGATAATGGACAATTAAGGAATAAACTCCTGCGGAGTTTAGAAAATAATTTTCAATTTAAAATGTAGAATTCATAATGTATAATAAAAGAAATAACTCAGCGTACTTAAGTTATAGAATAAATAAAAAGAGAAATTCGAAAGAGTTTCTCTTTTTATTTTAATAATTCACCGCAGACGAATTATAACCTAAATTATCCACTTCCAATTAGCAATTGTCATTCATCTCATCTGAATATTTCCACAACTTTTCATTTTTAATTTAATTCAACTCACCCTGAATTACTTCAACAATTCTTTCATTTTTCAATTTTTTCATTGATTCTATTGCTTTTTCATTCTTTCAATTAGTTCTTGAGTTACTTTATTTCCAGTACTTATATATGCTAATAAACAAGCCCCTAAATCTGGACTTATTTGTGGTTCTACTAATTCAACGTTATATCCATTTAAATATTCTCTTAATGGCTTAAGGATTAATTCTCCACTTTTGAATACTCCTCCTGTATATGAAACTTTAACTATATCTTTATCATAATTTTTTAATAAAGTTTTTATCATTTCTGATATTTCTTTTGCTGCTTCATCGAAAATTGCTATTGCACCTTCATCTCCACATTCTGCTGCATCAGAACATAATTTAGCAAGCTTTGCTATTTCTCCTCTATCACCTTTTAACTTTTCATTTACATATGAAACTATTTCAAAATCTGTCTTTAAATCAAGTTCCTTTTTAAACATTTCATATAATGGTGCTTTTTCTAATCTTCCATCACTTTGCTTACTAAATAGTGCTAAGGCTTTTTTACCAATCCAATATGCTGAAGCTTCATCCCCTATGGAGTAACCCCATCCACCACATCTTAAAACTTTTTCATCTTTTAATGCTAAAGCTATTGAACCAGTTCCAGCAACAACATTAATTCCATCTTCTCCAGCTAATGCACCTGCTATTGCAACTCTAACATCATTATTTAAAATATAATCCATTCCATTAAATACTTTGGAAACCACCTTTGCTATTCCTTCTGCAATTTCTTTTACTATTCCATATCCTGCTAAACCTAAATAGTTCTTTATAATTTCTTCTTTAGAAATATTACTAGACTTTATTATTTCTTCTAATCCTTCTCTTAATAATTTTTCTAAGTTATCAAATCCAATTTGAGTTGGATGACAAGTTCCCTTTATAACTCTATTAATAACATTACCCTTTTCATTTATTAATGTAAAACAAGTCTTTGTTCCACCACCATCTATCCCTAAAAAATACATAGATTAACCTCCAATTACTTAATTAAGTTGAAATTGAATTTTTGCCATGGTTTTATATAATCTAAAATAAATATTTCTTCTTCCTTAATACGACCTACAACATTAGATTTTCCGCTATTCTTCATATCATTTAAAGCAATTTGTAGTTCTCCAGCATAGTGTCCATATTCACTACTTTCTATAACTACATCTCCTTTTTTAATTATTTCAGGAGCATTAAATAATTTAAAGTCATGTCCTTTATACTTAACTCTGCTTTGAGTAGATCTAACTAAGTTATCTGATAAATCTCCTCTATTAAAATGCATTTCTTCAAATAATATCTTTTGCTCTACTTCAGGAACTCCATCTACAAGCTCTAAATCAAAAGTTACCATATCTTTTCTCATAGACCCTAGCTTTTTCATTTCTTCTTCTGTAGGATAACAATTTGATATTATTATGTCATTTATGTTTCCTAATGCTATTAAATGTTTAGCTTGCACTTCTATTGGTAAGTTACGATGTAATTCTAAAGTTGGAAGTCCATCTGTAACAGGCCATGGACCAAATGTCCCTTCATTTTGACTTGTTATAAATGCAGCTGTTCTTAATCCGTACTTATTAAATCTTTCTGTACATCTCATAAAATGCTCAAAATTTAAACCACTATATCTATGTGGATAAAAATTATGACAAGCAATTAAATTATCCTTATTAGGCATATAATTCATTATTGTATCTATATAATTAGTATTATTACTCATATTGATTTCAATTTTAAGATTCTCATCATTAAATGTCATTAATGATTCCTCTGAACCAGTAAATCCCATATCTAATCTCAAGCCATCTGCTCCAATTTCCTTAAAGAAGCTTAAATCCTTATAACTTATTCCCAACTCATCAAATACTCTTGGGCTTACATCTACTATAATTTCAAATCCTTTTGATTTTGCATATTCGTTTATTTTTTTAAATTTATTTTTTATATTTTCTTTAGTATCATTTACTGAAAGTAAACATGAAAATATCCTACTGAATCCATATTTACTTGCTTTATCTATATAGTTGTAAATTGCTTCTTCTGTAGTTTTTTCTGAATAAATTGATATTCCTAATTTTCCCATAAAATTCACCTCTACATTTATTTTAAAATAAAGTGGTGAATTTCTTCACCACTTTAAATTTTCACTTTATTAAGCTTGTTCACCTTGTTCTTCTAGTGATAATTTCTTATCGAATATTTTTACAAATGGATAGTAAATTATTACTGAAATAACTATACAAATTATATTTAATACTGAAGCTCTCCAGTCACCACCTGTTGCAACAAATGCTCCAATTGGTCCTGGTAACGTCCAAGGTGCTGTTACAACAACCCTAGATACTAAGCCTAGACTCATTGCAAACCATGATAAGGTTGCAGTTACTAATGGTGTAATTATAAATGGTATTATTAATGTTGGATTTAACACTATTGGTGCACCAAATATAATTGGTTCATTAATATTAAATATTCCTGGAACTAATGCTGTTCTACCTAGTTGCTTACCATATGTAGACTTAGCAAATATAGCTAAAGCTATAACTAATCCAATTGTACATCCTGATCCTCCAATCCATATAAACCATTGGAAGAAAGGTTCTGCTGCTATTGCAGGTAATTGATTTCCAGCTACTCCTGATGCTGCAGCTGCAGTATTTTGATCTATTAATTGTAACCATAATGGTCTTGCAATAGATCCAACTATTGATACTCCATGAATACCAAATGACCAGAAGAATGTAACTAAAATTACTAGAATCCAAACACTTGGTAATGTATCAGTTGCTGATAATAATGGTTGAATTAATTTTCCTATAAATGCATGCCAATCGAATCTTGCATAATATGTAATACTTCCTATTATGAATACTACAATTGCAGTTGGTGTTAATGCTTCGAAAGATCTTGCAACTGATGGTGGCACTTGTTCTGGCATTCTTATTCTAAAATTCTTAACTGTAGTAAATCTTAAAACTTCTACAGCAAAAATTGATACTAAGATACCAACGAACATTCCGCCTCCACCTAAGTTAGCCATAGGCATCATCCAACCCATACCTTCAACACTTACAGGAACTATTGTTAATAGGAATGCTATCGCTGAAAGTACTCCTCCTGTAACTCCATCAAGTTTATAGGATTTGGCAAGACTATAACCAATTCCCCAGGTTGCATATAAAGTCATAATGTACATTGTCATACGATAAGGTAGCATTATAACCCCGTTGTTAGCTTTTAAGAATTGAGTTATTGCCCAATCTTGTGGTAATGGTGGTATCCCTATTATGATAAATAGTGAACCAACAATAATTAATGGTAATGTAGCTATAATACCATCACGCACAGCACGTAAATGACGTTGCTCTGCTAATTTTGCCATTGGAGTAGATAATTTTTTGTCCAAGAAATCAGCAAAATTATTCATAATTTAATTCCCCCTTAATAAATAAAATAAAATAAAATAAAAAGTAAATATTATATAAAGCTTGTATAAAGCTATTATGCTTCTACAAGTTCTTTAACTTGTTTAAATAGCTTTGGTCCTCCTAATGGACTATAAGCTTGTGGTTGTATTAATGCACATGGAACTTTAGCTGCATCTGCATACTCCTTTAAATAATCGAAACGATGTCTTACTTGTGGAGCAACCATTGCCACATCATATCCTTCTTTAACTTCTTCTTCAAATTCTTGTGTACTTACAGCATTTACTTCCATATTTACACCATTCTTTTCTGCTTCCTTCTTTAATGCATTTACTGCTATTGCACTTGACATTCCTTGTGAACATACAAATAATACTTTCATTAATAATACCTCCAAATTTTTATTTAATATTTTTATATACTAATAACCAATCTAACTCACTAACCGTTTTCACCTAGGATATACGTTTTCATTCAAATTATAGTAAGTTATTTAAAATTTTAACAATTATTTATCTTTAATTTATATAAATAATCCAATATATCTCCAGAAATATGATATTATCCCAAAGGATAATGCAAACAATCCATAGTTTATCCAAAATGCCTTACAATATCCTCTTTTTGTTTCTATAAAAAATCTTGAATAAGCAATAGCTAAACTTGTTATAAATGTATTTCCTAACACTATTGATAAATTTAAGCTTATTCCAAATACACTTAATAACATAGGTAATATCATAGTTCCAACTATTCCACCTGCAATTATTAATAAAGCACTTTTAAATCCAAAGGTTGGTATATTATAATCTGTTTTCTTAGCTTGTAGTTCGCTTACGCCAGAACCCTTTTTCATAATCTTTAATACCTCCTTTAACTATAGATTCAATATTATTTTACTTACCTGCTATTTTTTTATGCAATTTTATAATATGTTCTATTAGTGTCTTAGCTTCAATAGCTGTCATTAAATGGTCTTGAGCATGTACAAATAATACAGATACTTCTGTCTTTTCCCCTCTTGCTTCCGCTTGAATTATATCTGTTTGTATTTTGTGAGCTTCACCTAAACAAACATCTGCTTCTTTTAAAAGCTCTTCTGCTTTATCAAAGTCTCCTTCTTCCGCTGCTGCTAAAGCTTCATAAGCTAGTCCTTTTGCTGTACCACCTTGACTAATAATTTCAAAGATTATTACTTCCATATTTTCTGCCATAATTATTACCTCCCAACTTAGTTTACGTTTACACAATGTTTTAATCTTTATTGTAACTTCATTATACACTATTATTTTTTTATTTCAATATTATTTTCATTTTTTGAAATTTTATTTTAATATTTGGCAATTATTTGTATTTATAAAATGAACATTTTTGTATTTTTATTAGTGTGTACTTGATTATATATCTGTATGATATATAATTCTAACCATAATTACTTATAATATAAAAAAGTAGAAAGATTTAATTTTAATAAATCTTTCTACTATATTAAGATTAATATCTTAATTTAAAAAAATGGTGAATTCTTCACCATTTTTTAATTTTTCATATTATAAATTTGCACTTCTACTTTCAACTTCTAAAGTTTCACCTTTTTCTTCTGCTAATAATTTCTTATCATAAATTCTAACAAATGGATAATATAAAGCTATTGATATTAAAATACAAATTACATTTAATACTGCAGCTCTCCAGTCTCCTCCTGTAGCTAAATAAGCCCCAATCGGTCCTGGCAATGTCCAAGGTGCAATCAATTGAACTCTATTGACTAGTCCTAATGTGGTAGCAAACCATGCTAAGGTACCTGTAACTAATGGTACAGTTATAAAAGGTATAATTAATGTTGGATTTAATACTATTGGAGCCCCAAACACTATCGGTTCATTTATATTAAATATACCCGGTACTAAAGCTGCCCTACCTATTTGCTTACCGTAAGTAGATTTACCTCCAAACGCCAAAGCTAAAATTAAACCTATAGTACATCCTGATCCCCCAATATATAAGAACCATTGGAAGAAAGGTTCTGCTGCTATTGCTGTTAAAGGAGCTCCCGCTGCTGCTGCAGCTGAGTTTTGTTCTAATAAAATTAACCATACTGGTCTTGCAATAGATCCAACTACTGAAGCACCATGAATACCAAATGACCAGAAGAAATCTTGTAAAATTGCCAATATCCAAACACTTGGTAATGTATCACTTGCTTTTACAAGTGGGGTAACTATTTTCCCAATAAATCCATGCCAATCAAATTGTAAATAATATGTTATTGAACCAATTAATAAAACTATAATTGCTGCAGGTGTTAAAGCTTCAAAGCTTCTTGCAACTGATGGTGGAACTTGTTCAGGCATTGAAACTTTAAATCCACTTTTATTTGTAAATCTAAATATTTCAACGGCTAGTATTGATACTATAATACCAACAAACATTCCGCCTCCACCCATGTTTGCCATAGGCATTTGGAATCCTTGTGGAACTCCCTGATACCATTTTAAAAGATCTGGATTTCCATTAATTATTTCCATTAACTCAGGAGCCAAAGCACCTACACTTTTTGGAACAAGTGTTAATAAAAATGCTGCCGCTGATAATGTTCCTCCAGTAACTCCATCAAGTTTATAAGATTTTGCTAAGCTATAGCCTATACCCCAACAAGCATATACTGTCATAATATACATTGTCATTCTATATGGTAGTACTATTGTAGCTGCATTAGCCTTTAGGGTTTTATAAATCCCCCAGCTTTGTGGTAATGGTGGATTTGCGATAATTAAGAAAAAGGACCCAACAATAATTAATGGTAAAGTAGCTATAATACCGTCTCGCACAGCACGTAGATGACGTTGCTCTGCTAGTTTTGCCATAGGCGTAGATAATTTCTTGTCTAAGAAATTAGCAAAACTGCTCATAATTTAATTCCTCCTTAAATAATAATATTATAATAATTTAGAGTTATATTAAAACTTGCATACTCCTATTTACTTTCTGCAAGTTCTTTAACTTGTTTAAATAATTTAGGTCCGCCTAATGGACTATAAGCTTGAGGCTGTATTAGTTGGCATGGAACATTAGCAGCATCTGCATATTCCTTTAAATAATCAAAGCGGTGCCTAATTTGTGGTGCTACCATTGCAACATCATATCCACTCTTAACTTCTTCTTCAAATTCCTGTGTGCTTACAGCCTTTACTTCAATATCTACGCCATTTTTTTCTGCTTCTTTCTTCAGTGCATTTACTGCTATAGCACTAGACATGCCTTGTGAACATACAAATAAAACTTTCATAAATAATTCCTCCTAAAATAAATTATATAAAATAAACATTTTGAAATAAACGTTTTCATTTTCTTTATAGCTACATTGTTTATATTAAAGATAGAAATTTAAATATCCCCATAAATACGAAATTATTGCAAAGGATACAGCAAAGAATAAATAGTTAAGCCAAAACCCCTTGCAAAAGCCTTTTCTACTTTCAATAAAATATCTAGCATAAGAAATTGAAAAGCTTGTTATAAATGTATTTCCTATCAAAATACTAAAACTATTGCTTATACCTAATACACTTAATATACTTGGTATTATAATAGTTGCAATTACAGCTCCTAAAAGTATAACTAATGCACTTTTATATCCAAATGTCGGTATATTATAGTCTGTCTTTTTAGCTTGCAACTCGCTAACATTAAAACCTTTTCTCATAATTTTTATTACCTCTTTTAACAATTAATAGGCAACTTTATTTACCCTCTATTTTCTTGTGTAGCTTTATTATATGCTCAATTAATGTTTTAGCTTCAATAGCTGTCATTAAATGATCTTGAGCATGAACAAATAATACTGAGACCTCTGTTTTTTCTCCTCTTGCTTCTGCTTGAATTATATTTGTTTGTATTTTATGAGCTTGTCCTAAATAAGCATCAGCTTCTTTCATTAATTCACCTGCTTTATCAAAGTCTCCCTTTTCAGCAGCCATTAATGCTTCATATGCTAACCCTTTAGCTGTTCCACCTTGACTAATTATTTCAAAAATAATGCCTTCCATATTTTCCAACGTATCACCTCATTCATTTTTTTACTTATATACCATTTATTGTAATTTATTATAACTTTATTATACACTATTATATTTTTATTTCAATATTTTTTTTATCTTTTGAAATTATATTTTAAAAACATATTCTAACTACATTTGACAAATTATAATAGATATTAAAATTAATAAAAGAGAAGTTCATTGAACTTCTCTTTTACTAATATTATTTAAAAACTAAGATATTTATAAATTATTCATTTCTTATATATTTATTTTATTATATCCTATTTTTTCAACCTTCTAATTGCCCATAATATACCATTTTCTGCTTATACTTATATAATTCAATTAAGTTATTTTTGCTTTTTTCTTCATTTTCATAATAATCAACAATATCTTTTATAGCATCATAAAATCCTAAATGAATACTTTTCTTTAACTTCTTAATTCCATTATTAATCAACTCACTATTATTTTCCTGTTTCCCTTTTATTATCTCATTTTTTCCTTCTATAAATGTACTTTTTCCTTGATCGAATCTATAACTTTTTTTATCTATATTATATATTAAATCTTCAAATTCATCTATTTTTCTTCCTCTCATATATAGATAATATTCTAGATTTGAATATGCTTTTAATTCTCCTAATGAGATAGCTTTAAGATAATATTCAATCGCATCTTCTTCATTTTTATTAAATAATTTCTCTTCTGATAATTCACCTAATAAATTATATGCCTTACCTTCATCTAAAATTAATAACTCTTCTATATATTCATTGGCTTTGCTATTAGATATCTCTACTCCTATTCCCTTTGAATAATAGTAAGCAAGTTTAAGATTTCCTTCAACTATATTAATTTCTCTTAAAAGATATGCTCCTTCTAAAGCCTTTTCAGGCTCTTTATCTATTCCTATACCCTTTTCATGAATTTCTATTATATTTAATAATGCTTCTGTATTATACTCTTCAGCTGCTTTTTTATACCACTCTATAGCTTCCTTTGAATTTGCCTTAACGAATATTCCATGCTTATACCAATTTCCAAGCTTTATCATTGCTTTTTGAGATCCCTTTTCAGCAGCCTTTATAAAATACTTAAAAGCTTCTTGACTATTCTTTTCTACTCCAACTCCATATACATGAATTAATCCATAATAATATATAGCCTCTATCATATCATTTTCCATAGCATAATTTATACATTCTAGTAATTCATCTTCATCTATTTCTTTTTCTTTTAATAAATCAATTAAATACTCACTTGCAAGGGCTTCTGCTGCATAATGAGATCCCTTTTTATAAGCCTTTTTTAAATATTCTAATCCCTTTTCCCTATCATCATTTAAATATGCAACTCCAATAACATACAAAGAGTGAGGATCTTCACTTTCTATGGCTGTCTTCATGTAAGTTAATGCTTTTTTCTTATCTATATTAACTCCATCTCCATTATAGTACATTATTCCAAGTCGCTGAGTTGATTTTAAATCTCCATTATTATGACCTTTTAAATAATTTACCAATGCCATTTTTAGATTGCTATCTTCTTCATATAGCTTGCCAATCTTATAATATAGAGATATATTACCTTCCTCTATACTTTTATCATATAGTGAAAATGCTTTTTCTCTATCTTCATCTACATATAGCCCCCAATAATACATATCCCCTAGACTCTCCAGACAATTCATATCATCTTTTTCTACACCTTTTGATAAATAAAAGAAAGCTTTTTTATAATTAGTATCTATAACATTACCTTCTAAATAAGATTGTCCTAAAATATAATAAGAGTCTTCAAAATCATTTTCTGCTGACTCTTCTAACCAATAATATGCCTTAAATATATTTTTCTCACAACCTTCTCCATTCTTATAAAGATATGATAGTGCATATTGGGCCGGAGCAAATCCATTTTCTGCTGCTTCCTTATACCATTTAAATGAATACTCTAAATTTTGCTCTACTACTTCTCCTGTAAAATAGATATACCCTAATGAATATTGAGAAAATGCATTTCCCTTTAAAGCTGCTTTCTTATACCAATATAAAGCTTTTTCTATATCTTTTTCTCCTCCATAACCCTTTTCCCAAAACAGCCCAAGATAACTTTCCGCATATTCATTCCCCTCTTCTGCTGCTTTTTCAAAACATTCCCTTGCTTTATAATAGTCCTTTTCAACATTTTTCCCTAAATAATATAGCTCTCCAGCTAATAAGTATTCTTCTACTGAATTAATCTCTTCGTCCTCGCCATCATCTTCTTCATATTCAATTGAATTTATTGAACTTAATAAATCAATCTCATCATTTTCTTCATCTAATTCATCATAGTTTAAATACTTATCAAATATCTTTTTTTCATATTCTGCTAATTTATCATAGAATAAAGAATAATCCTCTTCTCCACAATTAATAACTAGCCAAACGCAGATTTCATAAATAACCTTTTGATTATTTAACAATTCTGCAAACTCTTTTTTCTTATCCATACTTACATCATTATCATCTAATATATCCCTTATATAATATAAGTCCTCCACATAATTAACTAGACACTTCATAAGATCATATGGAATTATATCTTTTCTAGATAAATATTCAATATTTTCTACCAATGAATTCTCACTATTATAAAACAACTTATTATTTAAGTGTATTGTTATGATTATTTGCTTGATTACTTTTTCTAGCCTTGAGCATATTATTTTAAAATCTTTTTCCTCTGCTATTTTGTTCAAAATATAATATAAATCTCTAAATTCAAGTAATAAAAAATTGAAGTCAAATTTAAGTTTCATCATTCCCCCATAAACTATCTATTTAATTTCTTAGTTATATTTTATTTATAGGAAAATTTTTATAGAACTTATTAGTAATGAAAGAATTAAAAATATAAAATAATAAAGATAGCTAGACTGTGAAATAAGCATATAGCGAGCAATTAGAAGTACTTGATGAAGGAAAAACTACTAGGCCTTAGTGTTGCTTAATTGTTTGAGCTTAGCGAGTTAACCAAAACTCTTGGCATAGTAGTTTTTCCAAGCCTAGTACTTCTTTGCACAGCTATCTAGCTTATGGAACATATCTAGTTATCTTTACCTTTATATTGTCTATTCTTCTTCCCAGCTTAATGATCTCTTAACTGCTTTTCTCCATCCCTTATAGTATTTATCAACTTTTTCTTTATCAAGCTTAGCTTCAAATTCATCAGCCATATGCCAGAACTGTTTAACTTCTTCTCTATCCTTCCAGAAACCTACTGCAATACCTGCTAAGTAAGCTGCTCCTAGAGCTGTTGTTTCTGATATTATAGGTCTTATAACATTCTTTCCTAATATATCTGCTTGGAATTGCATTAAGAATTTGTTTCTGCTTGCTCCTCCATCTACTTTTATATTCTTAAGGTCAGATCCTACATCTTCTTTCATTGCATCTATAAGATCCCTTGTTTGATATGCTATTGATTCAAGAGCAGCCCTTATAAGATGATTTCTGTTACTTCCTCTAGTTAATCCAAGTATTGCTCCTCTAGCATACATATCCCAATGAGGTGCTCCAAGACCAACAAAGGCTGGCACTATATAAACTCCTCCATTATCATCAACTTTAGACGCAAAGTATTCAGTATCAGCTGAATCGTTTACTATTCTAAGTTCATCTCTAAGCCATTGAACAACAGCACCACCAACAAATACAGATCCCTCTAAAGCATATTGAACTTTTCCATCAATCCCTATTGCTATAGTAGTTAAAAGTCCATTTTTGCTTTCTACCATTTCTTCTCCTGTATTCATTAATAAGAAGCATCCTGTTCCATAAGTATTTTTTGCTTCACCCTTTTCAAAACAAGTTTGACCAAATAAAGCTGCTTGTTGATCTCCTGCAATACCTGCTATAGGAACATCTGAGTTACCACCAAGATTTACATGCCCATAAACTTCAGATGAATTTCTAACTTCAGGTAGCATTGATTTAGGTATATCTAATTCTTCTAATATTTTTTCATCCCATTTTAAGTCTTTTATGTTATAAAGCATAGTTCTAGATGCATTAGTGTAATCTGTAATATGAACTTTACCATTAGTTAACTTCCATACAAGCCATGTATCTACAGTTCCAAATAAAAGTTCTCCTCTTTCAGCTTTTTCTCTTGCACCTTCTACATTATCAAGTATCCATTTTATTTTAGTTCCTGAGAAATAAGCATCTACAACTAATCCTGTATTTTTCTTAATATAATCTTCCCATCCATTAGCTTTTAAATTATCACATATATCAGCTGTTCTTCTACATTGCCATACTATTGCATTATAAATAGGCTTTCCTGTGCTCTTTTCCCAAACAATTGTAGTTTCTCTTTGATTTGTTATACCTATAGCTGCAATTTCATCTCTATCTACATTAGTTTTTGCTATAACTTCTTGAAGAACTCCATATTGAGTTGCCCATATTTCTACTGGATCATGTTCAACCCATCCTTCTTTAGGATAAATTTGTGTAAATTCCTTTTGGCTTATCCCTATTATATTTTGTTCCTTATCAAATACAATTGCTCTTGAACTTGTTGTTCCTTGATCTAATGCTATAATATACTTTCCCATAATCATCTCTCCCCTTAAATTAAAATTCTATAACTTAATAATAAAATCAAATACTAAGCTTCCAAAAACTCCTCCAAGTATAGGAGCCAAAACTGGTATCCAAGCATAACTCCAATCTGAATCAATTTTATTCTTCATAGGTAAGATAGCATGTACTATTCTTGGTGCTAAATCTCTAGCTGGATTTATAGCATATCCTGTTGTACCACCAAGGGATAAGCCTATTGCCCAGACTAAGATACCAACTAAAAATGATCCCATAATTCCTACTGTTCCTATTATTTCTCCCCCTGAACTTTGGAAAGTAGTTTTAAACACTTCACTATAAGTTATTCCTCTTATTCCTATTAATAATACAAAAGTGCCAGTAAATTCGCAAATGAAATTATAAAGATTGCTTCTTATTGCTGGTGCTGTACAAAATGTTCCTCTAACGTCCTCTCCATTTGAAGTTTCATCATAGTGTAATTTGTAGTTAAGATAAACAACAAGCATTCCAGCCATTGCCCCTAACATTTGGCTGATGATGTATCCTGGTACTTGACTCCATTCGAATAAACCTGATGAAGCTAGTGCAATAGTTACTGCTGGATTTAGATGAGCTCCCCCCATCCATCCTGTAATATAGGCTGCTATTGCTACAGCGAACCCCCATCCTGCTGTAATTACAATCCAACCTGAAGAATTACCCTTAGTCTTTCTAAGCACTACATTTGCTACTACCCCATTACCAAGTAATATCAAAATAAGAGTACCTATGAATTCTGAAAAATAAGCTTGCATTTTGCTCTCCCCTTTATTAAATTTTTTATAAAAAAACTACATAAGATCGCAAAAAACAATCCTATGTAGCTTTCTCTCCAATTCTCTGTTTCTACATATACCAAATTTCTTTTTTAGTTGTAGATATACATGTTGCACCACTTTTTAATGTTTCCATCACGTCTTCTTTATCAGAAATTAATCCACCAGCTATTAAAGGTTTATTAAGGCTTACTGAAAGCTCCTTAATTATCTTAAAAAGTAATCCTGGAAGAATTTCTACTGCATCACATTCTTCTACTAAATGATTCTTCATATTTTCTTTAGATAAACTATCTATCATAAATACTCTCTGAATAGCTATAAATCCAAGCTTTTTTCCCATTCTTATCATTTGAGGTTTTGTACTAATTATTCCTTGAAACTTTGTATTTTCTTTAATAAATTTTAAAGCTATCTCTTTACTAGAAATTCCCTCAACTAAATCAACATGTAAAATTCCAATTTTTCTATGTTTAAATATCTTTTCACTTAAATTTTTAATGTTTAATATGTCTCCGAATAAAATAAAAATAACTTGTATATCACTTTGTAAAGCTAAGTCTAATTCCTTCTCATCCTTAACAGCTGCTACTATTGGATTATCTTCTAAAATCCTTTTAAAATTATTCATTTCATCCCCTACCTCTTTGTAATCATTTACAATAGTATAATAATTATATCAGCATCATATGAAACTAGCAAATATAATAATTATTAATTTAAATAAATAGATATTAAACAAAAAAAGAGCTTAGCAAAAAAGAGGGTGTATCCCAAATTTGTGCTTAACTCTATTATCTCTTGCACTTAATATTCAATTTATTGTACTTTTATTTTCCACATTTTCATTTTATCACTATTCTTTGTATTTTACTACATATTTTTAATAAAAGATTTAATATTTACTTAAGCATGCAATAAGAATTGCAATCATAATTCCTATAAATGCTGGAATTAAAATAAACCCAAATATACGTCTTCCTTCTTTTTGAGCAAAGTTAATAGTTACCCCTTTTCCATTTTTTCTATCAACAACTTCAGAAGGATCTTCTGGATTGTAGTAAAAGATACCAAACTTCCAATACTTCGAATCATTATCTTTATTCATTAGAAAGTTACCTCCACTTATCCTTTCTTTACTACACCTCTATTAGCATTCTATTTTATATTATAATAAAATAGAATAACTTTTTATATATTTTGTAAAAATATTTAATTAGTACTACAAAAAAGATAAAAGGAGTTTGAAAAAGTAATTTTATACTATATTCTTACTCCTTTTATTAAAGATATTATTGTGTTAAACCCTCAATAAACTTATCATAATCATTTTCAGTAAAACCTATTTTCCATATTTGTGGATTTTGACTCACAGCTCCATACCAAACCTTTATCATATTTGTATCTTCATCGTACACAAAACAACTTCTATATATCTCCATATCATCCCATTTACCAGATGTTCCTTTTGATAATATAGGATTCTTATAAGTTGTCCAATTTACTCCATCACTTGATTTCGCATAATACAATTCTGTTTTATCGCTACCTGTTCCATTTTTATATGCTGGATATATAGCCCAATATTCATTTTTTGATGGTATATATTCTACATTTACATGCCATATTTGAGAACCATCTTGAGCTAATGTGTTTACAACTGTTGGATTTGACCAATTTACTCCGTCACTTGATTCTCTTAATTCAACTTTATTACTTTGATTGTTCCAACCACTATTTCCTGTATTAACTGACCACATATAGTATTTATTATCTTTGAATATTATAGATGGTGATAAAGTACTATATTTTGCCCTATTATCATCAACTACCACTTGCTGAGAACTCCAATTTACTCCATCCTTTGATTTTATTAATTTAACCCATCCTTTTGTTATATCATCTGATTCTACCCAGTACACCCATAACTCATCAGTTGCTTCATTATATATCATATCGACATCACAATTATGTCCTACTTGTGGCATTGTAGCTATAGGATTTGTAACACCTGCAGGAACCTCCCAATTTATTCCATCATTAGATGCTAGTATTGAAGGATTTTCAGCAACTGAGCTACCTGTTCTATTTGGGGTCATTATCATCCAATATTTATATCCATTCCAACCATTTTTAAAATATTTGACATCTGGATGAGTACTTTGATTTAATCCATCATAAGTTGGTATATTCAAATAAGTTTCAGCATTTTGTAATGGTTTTTCTATTTTGGATATCTCCCATCCAAATACCTTTAAATCAGCTACTGTAGTAAATTGTTTATTATTAATTTCTGACAGAGCTTTAAGTTTTACATACCTAGATTTTGTTTCGTTGAATTTTACTATTTTTTCTGTAGAGTTTGATTCAAAGGTTCCTTTTGATATAGGTTGTCCCCAGTTCACTCCATCTAAACTTAAATAAACTTCATAGTCCTTTATTGTACCATTGGTTCCTCCATCTTGTCTTGGTAAATAATTAATTTGATTTATATTATATACTCCTCTTAAATCAATTTGAATCTCATGCGGCATTGGTGCAGCGTTTCCGCCACTATATTTTGTGTGCCAAATAGTATTATTATTACCATCAAAAGCATTTGTAGCTCTTCCATTTTCCCCTGTAGTTTCTTCACTATCTACATATTTTAGAGCCCAAGAATTTTGAGGAATTGCTTGACTGCTTGCTTCTTTAAAGGTTGCATAGAAAGATACATCGCCTTTATAAGCATTATATCCTGTTCCAATAGGAAATGAATTTGGTAATATATTATAATTATATGGATTATTGTTAGCACTTTGTTTCATGGATGATGGATTAGTTTTTGTTTGTAGTACATCGTTATCAGGTTGGAAAACTAACCAATATTGCCCTGAAGGTAATGTAACAGAATTTACAACCTTCTTTGTATTCCAACTATTTTTAGTAGGAACAAACTCTTCTACGTAAGCTTTTTTAGTACCAGGTTTCCCGTTATTATCGTCATAAATAGCAATTTGTAGTTTGCCATTTTCTGAATTATTTCCTATATAAATACTTAAACTATCTATTGTTGCTGTCTTTTCTAATGTAGTAGAAACAGCATTTAAATATTTAGAATTTCCACTATCTGTTGATGATAATATTGTATTATTTCCAACATCAAATGTAGTAACCTCTGCTGGTGTATCATCTGGTATTGCTCTAACTAATAAATTATCAGTAAAGCTTGTATTTATAGTCGCTGTTGGTCCCTTTACTCCTCTAGCAATAACTCTATTATTAACATAATCTTCAATTCTATATGTGGCGTTACTGTCTAACCCCTTTATTTCTATATTTCCTGAATAACTAGAATTATCTTTGTAGAATGAATAATAAATATCTTCTCCTTTTCTTATAACATATGACTCTAATGGATCTATTCCGTATTTATATAAGTTTCCTATAAATTCTCCCTTTGCTAATTCTAAATCTCTTGCAAGTCCGAAGTATTTATTATATTGTTCTCTATCTGAACTACTTAATGTTGTATGTTTAGTAATCATAACTGATCCTGTACCTAATGCTGACGGTAACCAAACTGAATTATGATCTGTTGTTACTGGAAAATCATCTCCAAATATAGCTTTAAATGCTTTCACTCTTGTTCTTGTTTGTACTCTCGAAATTGGATCTGCTGTTGGTGCATGGTTCACATATGGTGTTGAATAAAAATCCTGAGGTGTTCCGCAATTACATAATTCTATAAAAGTATCTGGATTTATCGCTATGGACTGTTCATATATAGCTTCATAGAATTTATATTGATTTTCTAATGTATCTGATAAACTTGAGTGTTCATGAGAACTATCATAGCATTTAGGTATTCCCCATACATAATCTTCTTTGAATCCATCAAATCCCCATTCTTCTAATGCCACAGTTACAAAATCTTTATGATGTTGAATTGAACGTTCTGAATTTGGACATAATGCATATCCTGCTGTTCCTCCATTTCCACCTCCAGGCCCTGGTAACCTAACCATATTCCCTTGTGAGTTCTTAATAAACCACTCTGGATGTTCAGATACTAATTTGCTATTTATCCCTCCGTCTACTGGTCTCCACCATAAAATAGCTGTCATTCCTCTTTTATGGATTTCATCTGTAAGATATTTCATGTCTGCATTTCCATTTGGAAACTTTTGAGGACTTAATTCCCAATCACCAGCATAAGTGTACCACCCATCATCTAGAGTAATTTGTTTTATCCCCATCGCTTTAAGTTCATCTAATTTATTAACTATTTTTTCTATTGTAAAATCAAATTCGAATCCCCAACTTTCCCATCTAGAATCATATGCTATATCAGGTATTGAAGCTGGTGCAGATATTCCCTTATCTTTCATAACTTCTGCGTAACTCTTTAGCCCAGAATAATAATCACCATTTGTTGCAGTTATAACACTTGTACCTATAGCAGTTTCAGCACCTTTTTTTAAAGTTTGTCCATTCCACTCCATTCCTAATGAAACTGTATTATCTTTTCCTATAATAGGCAACTTAAATTCTCTTCTTGAAGTTGATGCATCACCTATTCCAATTCCCCCCACAGAGTTATAAACATAACTAAATGGAACTCCTACAGAATAATTATTTTGTCCACTATTATGGTTATATCCATTAGTAACATTAACGATAGTATTTGCTCCTTGTTGATCTGCACACCCTTGATATGCAAGAAAAGGTCCTTGCCCTAAACTCATTGTATACTCATTTTCATGAAAGCTATCTACTAATAAATCGTTACTTTCTGCTTTATAACTTACTGTTGAATATATTGCTCCTGGATTGCTGTTAGATGTTTCTAATACTATCTTTCTTATCAGATTAGTAGATGAACTTTTAGATATAATAGTAAGTCTATTTCCAACACCTAATATCGAGTTTATGTTTTCTTCTAGATTTTTTGATATAATTACAAAATCTCTTATCTTTTGTCCACCTATTATTGGATAACCCGAAAAATCTGCTGTATCTAAAGAAGTCGTAGCTTTTGTTTTAACTCCATTTTCATCTACTAGATAAATACATGTAGCACCTCTATTATCTACTTCTAAAGCAATTCCATTTCCATTCAAAAAAACATTTTCATTTGCTTGTGAAATATCAGTATCTAATTTTTCAACACTAATATTATCAATTAAATTATAAGCATTACTCGAAGTCCAGTTTGAAAAAAATCCCAGTCCACACATAGCTGTAATAAAAGTAGCTAAAATTCTTTTTTTCATTTTTATTCCTCCCTATAAATAATTTATAAAAACAAAACTACCCCAAAGACTATCTTAGATATTTAAGAAACACTAAGAAGCAAAAGGATAGTTTTTAATTTATTTACTTAACTATAAAATTCCAACGAATGAAAGTAATATAGACATTATGAATGTTGAGAAAATAAGTACTACTGGGCTAATTTTCTTATTTTTTATTAAGAAATACATTAATAATGTATATCCTAATGGTAAAATATTAGGGAATATCTTATCAAAAAAGTCAGTTTGTAATGATACTGTTTTACTTTCATTAACAACTATATTTGTTAAAACATTTATTTTTACATAAGATGCTATTAATCCACCTATTACTGTTACTCCTAAAACTGTTGCTGCTTTTCCTATAACTTTTGAATTATGCTTTATTTTATCTATAGCTTTAACTCCTAAATTATACCCTAAATGAGTCCAAGCAATTCTTAATATAAATACTATTAAATATACAGTAAAGAATATTATTGGTCCAAGCACACTACCTTCCATCGCAAAAGAAGCACTTATCCCTGCAACTATCGGTAATAAAGTAAACCAAAATATTGCATCTCCTATTCCTGCTAATGGTCCAAATAAAGCAACCTTTAATCCTTTAATAATACTTCTATCTTCATTATTTTCTTCTAAAGAAATAAGTAATCCCATCAAAAATCCAACTAAATTTGGATGTGTATTTATAAACTCAAGATTATCACTCATTGCATCTGATATAGCTTTCTTATCATTCTTATATATTTTCTTAAGAAATGGCAGTTGTGCTACTGTAAATCCACCTGCTTGCATTCTCTCATAATTAAAACTCGCCTGTAAAAATGATGACATAAGACCAAGCTTAGTAATATCTTTTTTAGTCAATACTTTCTTAGATTCCTTCACCTAAATCATCTCCTTCATTATTTGATTTAACTATTAAGCTTTCCCTATCCTTATCAAGATTGTAAGTAAATAAAGCAAATGCAGCTCCAATTACCGCTACTGGTAATAAGTTAGAGTATTGTACAAATGAAGCTACAACAAATCCGACTATTAGAAATGGTATATATTGCTTCTTTAACATTACCTTTAATAACATTCCAAATCCAACTGCTGGTAATATTCCTCCCGCTATCTCAAATCCATGAGTAAGCCAAGATGGCATTGAATTTACTAAAGATTGCATAGCATCTTGTGCTACGTATGCAGATAAAAATACTATTGCTCCATAAGTTAATGCTACTATTAAAGTAGTTAATATATTTAACTTAATTAATCCATTTATATCAGCATCGTCTGCAAATTTATCTGCCTTATTCATAAAGAAAGAAAATGTTGAATAATAAAATAAAATTACATATTGCATTAAGAAACTAAATGGTAATGCAAGTCCAATTGCTGTAGCCGCATCTTTTCCAGTAGTATATGCTATAACAGTTGTCATAACTCCTGCTAAAACTGGATTTGGTGGTTGTGTTCCCCCTGCTGGTGTTAACCCTGCAAATGCTAATTCAGTAAGTCCTCCCGCTAATAATCCTAATTGTAAATCCCCTAAAATAATTCCTGTTAGTGTACATACTATGATAGGTCTAAAAATAAATAATCCTTCTAACCAAAAATCAATTCCTACTATAGTCGCCATTACTGCCAAAAGGATACCTTGAATTAAAGTAATACTTTGCATTATAAATCCTCCCTATTTTATATTTTCTTTAATATCTCCAGGAACATCTTGTATAAATACATTTATTCCCTTTGACTTTATAAATCTTAAATCTTCTAAATCTTTATCATCAACATAAACCTTCTTACTAATTTGTCTCTTTCCCTTATCAAAGTGCATATTTCCAACATTTACGTCTTTTATAGGAACCCCTCCTTCTACTAATTCTCTTACTTCATTTGGTGTTCTACATACTATAAATATCTTTTGCGCAGGAGAAGCTTTATGAATTATATTTATTGTCTTTTCAATAGTGAAAAATCTTATTCCAGCCCCAGAAGATTCTGCTGTAATTCTCATCAGTTGCTGTTGTAATGGATCCTTTGCACTTAAATCATCTGCTACAACAATTAAATTTGCTCCTAAAGAAGTAGTCCACGTTATTCCAACTTGTCCATGTACTAATCTATTATCTATCCTTACTAGTAATATATTTGGCATTAATAATTCCCCCTATGTCTTTCTTTATTTTATTTAATATACTCTTTAATATCTCCTGGAACATCTTGAATAAATATTTTTATTTTAGTACTCTTTATAGCCTCTAAGTCTTCTAAATCTTTATCATTGACATATACTTTTTTACTTATCGCTTTTTTTCCTTTTACAAAATGTAAGTTTCCTATATTTAATTCTTCTATTGGAACACCTCCTTCTATTAATCGCCTTGCATCTTCTAATGTTCTACAAACCAAAAATATCTTCTGTCTTTCACTTGCCTTTGGTATAGCTTTAATAGTCATGTCTATCGTAAAGAATCTTATACTTACTCCTGCTGTATTTGTTATTACTCTCATTAAATCTTGCTGAAATTTATCTTCCAAAATTTTATCATCGGCTACTATAACTAAGTTAACCCCTAATGACGTTGTCCATGTTAATCCCACTTGCCCATGAACAAGTCTATTATCTACCCTTGTTAATACTATATTTGGTTTACTCACTTGTCCCTTCCTCCTAACCCAAATTTATGTATTCATTTACATTTGCTGTATGACTTAATTATATTTATTCATTTATTATTTACAATACTTTTGAATAATTATGAACCACTTTTATAAATTGTATTTAATTGAAATATATACCAGTAGTATCATTTGTATCTAATCTTCTTATTTCAATTACATACTAAGTTAGTATATAATTTAAATTAACAACTTTTGCTTTAAGGAGTGATTTTATGGCTGAAAAACCTCTTTATGTAGATATCTCTGAAAAAATTCTTTCTAGTATAGAACAAAGGAATTTTAACGAGAACTCATCGCTCCCATCAGAGCGAGCTTTGTGCGAACTTTATCACGTAAGTAGATCTACAATACGACAGGCTCTTAATCATTTAAAATTTAATGGATATATATATACAGTCCAAGGAAAGGGAACCTTTGTAAAACCAATAGTTTATGAACAGAACTTATTTAAATTTTATTCTTTTACAGATGAGCTAAGAAATAAAAATATAAATGTCAGTAACGTAATAATTGGACATGAATTAGTTTCGATTAATGATGTACTAGCTTCTAAATTAGGAAGGAAGTGTAATGAAATATTTCACAAGATAATTCGTTTGAGGTTTGCCGACTCTTGCCCAATAATGATTGAAACCATTTATCTTCCTCAAAATAGATTTTATCATATAGAAATTGGGAAAATAGAAAAAGGATCAATGGCTTCATATCTTACTAAAAAATATGATTTACAATTAGATAGAGTTGTAGAAACCTTTAGGCCAGTACTTCCAAGATATTGGCAGTGTGATTTATTAAAAATTTCTTCTAAGGATCCTTGTACAATGTTAGAGAGATTCTCATATGAAAACGATATACTAATTCAATATACAGTATCTATTATAAGAGGGGATAAATATATATTTAAAACCGATCTATCTCGCAATTATCTAGGAAATAACCTACCCTTATAAAAAATAAAAACAGTCTTACAACATTGTAAAACTGTTTTTATTTTTATAATACCTTAGATAAGAAATCTATAGTTCTTGAGTTTTTAGGATTTGTGAACATTTCTTCTGGAGTTCCTTGTTCTACTATATTTCCGCCATCCATAAATAATATTCTATCTCCAACTTCCTTAGCAAAACCCATTTCATGAGTTACTACAACCATAGTCATTCCTTCTTTAGCTAAATTCTTCATAACATTTAAAACTTCTCCAACCATTTCTGGGTCTAAAGCAGATGTTGGTTCATCAAATAACATAACATCTGGTTCCATAGCTAAAGCTCTTGCTATTGCTATTCTTTGCTTTTGTCCTCCAGATAATGATGCTGGATATGCATCTGCTTTTTCTAATAATCCAACCTTAACTAATAAATCTTTAGCAATTTTTTCAGCTTCAGCTTTTGATTTATTCTTTACGTTTATAGGTGCTATTGTTATATTTTCTAATACTGTCTTATGAGGGAATAAATTAAATTGTTGGAACACCATTCCCATCTTTTCTCTTATTTTATTTATATCAATATTTTTATCTGTTATATTTTGTCCTTCAAATATTATTTCACCTTTAGTTGGCTCTTCTAATAAATTTAAGCATCTTAAAAAAGTACTTTTACCAGATCCTGAAGGCCCTATTACAACAACAACTTCACCTTTTTTTATATGATCATTAACGCCTTTTAAAACTTCATTGTCTCCAAAATATTTGTGTAAATTATTAACGTGAATCACTAGCCTTCATTCTCCTTTCTATATAATTCATAACTCTTCCAAGTGTAAATGTAATAACAAAATAGAATACAGCTGCAACAATTAAAGGTTCAAATGCTCTAAAAGTTTTTCCTGTAATAACTTTTGCACTATACATAATTTCTCCAACTCCTATTACAGATGCCATTGAAGATTCCTTTATTACTGTAACAAATTCATTTCCTATAGCAGGTAATATATTCTTAGTTGCTTGAGGTATTATTATAAGCTTCATTGCCATAAATTGATTCATACCTAAACTTCTTGCAGCTTCTAATTGCCCTTTATCTACAGCATCTATACCTGCTCTTATAATTTCAGAAACATATGCAGCTGAATTTAAAGAAACTGCTATTATACCAGCTGGTAGAGGATCCATATTTATATTCAATAATTGATCGAATCCATAATAAACCAACATAATTTGTAGTAACATTGGTGTTCCTCTAATAATTTCTATATAGGCTGTTGCTACTATACTTAAAGGCTTTACCTTCCCAATTTTAAATTTTGATCTTTTCATAAGAGTTAATAATGCACCAAATATAACTCCAAATAAAACACTTAAAAGTGATATTAATATTGTCCACTTAATACCAGTATAGAAATACTGCATATTTCCAGCTAATACACTAAAATCTAATGTCAAAGCTTACACTCTCCTTACTATTTTTGCTTTTCCGCTAATTCATTTGCTTCTATAATAAATTGATCTAACAATTTTTCTTCTTTAATTCTATTAATTGTTGAATTTATTTGTTCAACTAAAGCTTCTTGATTCTTTTGAATTCCAACTGCTGATCCACCTTCAGTATCTTTTACTTTTTCTTCTGCTATTATAAGTTCTGGATTATTTTTAACTATCATTTCTGCAACTGGCAACTCTACTACTAAAGCCTCAATTTTTCCACCTTTTAAAGCAAGAACTAAATCATTAACATTTGAAAGTAATTGAAGATCTGCTTCTGGAACTTTTTCTTCTGCAATTTTCGCTTGAATAGCCCCCATTTGTGCTCCAACCTTTTGTCCTTTTAAATTTTCAAAAGTTTTATATTTATCCTTGTCTTCAGCTCTTACTAACATACCGTGTTCGGCTACATAATATATTTCTGAAAAATCTATTGCTTTTTTTCTTTCTTCATCTGGTGTCATTCCTGATATAGCTAAATCAATCTTGCCTGAAGAAACTCCAGCTACTAAGTTTTCAAAATTCATATCTTGTAGTTCTAACTCTACTCCAAGGTCTTTTGCTATTTCTTTTGCTATATCAACATCAAATCCAACAATTTGATCTTGTCCATTTTCATCTAAAATATGAAATTCATATGGTGCATAATCGGCACTTAACCCTACTACTAATTTTCCTGAGTCTTTTATTGCTGATAGCTTATCCTTTTTTGCTCCACAGCTTATCAACCCTAGTCCCATAACCCCAACAATTGTTACAGCTAATATCTTCTTTATAATTCCTTTTTTCATTATTAAATCCCCCTCTTTATGATTAAATATACATTCTCTCTTTAATTACGATAGTATAATTATACACCCATTATTCATTTTTATTCAATACCTTTTTTATATTTTTTTAATATTTTTTATTTTTTATAGTATTTTAATAAAAATATTAAAGAAATCAGCATATTTTACTTATAAAAATAAATTTTCATAATATTTTTTGTCTTTTCATTCACTGAAACTTTATGCATAATTAAAAGTTGTCAGCTATTAATTATACATAATATGTATAGTTTGCATAATTAACACTAGGATAATATTATCCAATTATTTATGTTTCACTTAACTCTACTATTTTTGTAACTCAAATAAAACTTAATTATAATGTTTCATTTTTCTAATAAATACATATATTATTATTAAAACTTAACCGAAAAACAATATTTAGGAGTGATATAGTTGACACATTCAAAAGAAAGACATCTCTTTCCTGGGGGAAACACTCACAAAGGATTTTATTCTTTTTATAAGTACATTCTCACACAGGAAGATGCAAATAGGATTATATGTATGAAAGGTGGTCCTGGTACAGGAAAATCTTCTTTAATGAAAAAAGTAGCTACTCATTTTAAGGATAAAGGATATACAATAGAATATCATCACTGCTCTTCTGACAGTAATTCCCTAGATGGTGTTGTTATAAAAGAACTCGGATTAGCTATTCTTGATGGAACTTCCCCTCATATGGTTGATCCAATTCATCCAGGTGCTGTTGATGAAATTCTTAATATGGGAGTTGCCCTTAACACTGATGATCTTTCTTTGCACAAGAGGGAAATTATCGATGTTTGTAAGAATATTAGCAACAACTTTCAAAGAGCTTACAGATTCCTATATTCAGCAAAATCTATTCATGATGATTGGAGTAAATTAAACTCCAAAGCTTTAGATTATAGTAAAATAGTGACTATAACAGAAAGCTTGAAAGAAGAAATATTTAATAAGCAAAAAGCTGGCTTTGGTGATGAACGACATTTATTTGCAACGGCTTTTACACCTGATGGAATAATCACCTTTGCTAAGGAACTTACATTTGATTTAAAGCATAAGTTTGTATTAAAAGGCGGACCTGGATTTAGCAAAACTACCATTTTAACCGAAATAGGTAAGCTTGCTCAAAAGAAAGGCTACTTCGTGGAATATATGCATGATCCTTTTATTCCTGAAAGAATAGAGCATATTATTATACCTGAAATTTCTACATGTGTAGTAACAGAAAATGAAATTAGTCAAAACTCTTTCGATGGAAAAGTATATAATATTGAAGATTACTGTAATAAATCTGTACTTTTAAGTAATAAAGAATACGTGGATTATGATAAAAAAATCTTTTATGAATTAACTAATAAAGCCTTACACTTTATTTCTGAAGCACATAAACTTCATGATGACTTAGAATCTTATTATATAAATGCAATAGATTTTAAAACATTAGACAAAATCTATGATGAAGTAATTCAAAAATTTGAAAAATACATCCCTCAGTAAAAATAATAGTTATGAAAAAAGGAGAAGTAACACCCTATAACGATACTTCTCCTTTTAGTTATTTTATCTAGCAAACTTTATTTCACTGAGTTCATTACAAAAAATAAACTTATAATTGAAATTATTATACACACTGATGTATATATATATCTTTCTCTTCCTTTTCTATAAAGAAAAAATCTTATTGCCCATAATATCATAGTTACACATATACCAATTTGTAACAATAGATATGAATTAAATATAGGCATATTATTTATGAAATGATATGTTGTTAAGAATGTAAGGATTATAATTACACTTGTTGATATTGCAGCTAAGGTACATATTATTGTAAAGATATCCTTAACTCTAAATTTATCCATTCTTTTTTACTCCTTTATTATATCCTCAAACTCATCTTCATTTAAGACCTTTACTCCAAGTTCAATAGCTTTGTCTAACTTTGATCCTGCTTCTTCTCCAGCTATTACAAAGTCTGTTTTCTTACTTACGCTTCCTGAAACCTTCGCACCTAATAATTCTAATTTTGCTTTTATTTCGCCTCTAGAATAATTTTGTAGCGTTCCTGTTACAACAACCGTCTTTCCTTCAAAAGGACTTGAGATTATTTGTTTTTCTTCAAACTTCGGATTAACTCCAAGTTCTAAAAGCTCATTTATTGTATTTACTGCTTTTTCTTCCTTGAAGAACTCTAATACGCATTTAGCTACTATGCCTCCTACGTCTTGTACTGATACTAAATCATCAAAACTAGCACTTTTCAAACCTTCTAAAGACTTAAATTTATTTACTAAATCTTTAGCAGTTTTAACTCCAACATTAGGAATCCCTAATGAATATATAAATCTATAGAGTTCACAATCCTTACTCTTTTCAACTGCATCTAATAAGTTTTGTGCCTTCTTTGGTCCAAATTTATCTAATTGCAATAATTCTTCCTTTTGCAGCTTATATAAATCTGCTATAGATTTAATATCTAACTTCTCAAATAATTGTTCAGCTGTTTTTTCAGAAAATCCTTCAATATTCATAGCATCCCTTGATGCATAGTGAACAATAGTTTTAACCATTTGAGGTTTACATGAAAGAGTGTTTTCACAAAAATAATGAACTCCATTTTGTACAAGATGTGCTCCACATGCTGGACAAACTTCAGGAACATTAATTTCTTCTGTACCTTCTAATGATTCAGTTACTACTCCCATTATTTCTGGAATAACATCATTAGATCTTCTTACAAAGACTTCTGCTCCTACTCTTACACCTTTTCTTCTTATATCATCTATGTTGTTTAAAGTTGCTCTCTTTACAGTTACACCAGCTAAATCTATAGGATCTAATATAGCAGTAGGCCCTACTCTTCCACTTCTACCAACATTCCATTCTACATTAACTAACTTTGTTGTAGCTTCTTGTGCTTCAAACTTATATGCTATTGCCCACTTTGGGAATTTCACTGTATATCCCATTAATTCTCTAGTTCTTATATCATCAATAGCAATAACCACTCCATCAATATCGTAATTTAAATCAAATCTTATTTCTCTAATATAATCTATTTCTTTTTCTATTTCTTCAATAGTTGTACAATACCTTATATAATCATCCATTGGAAGCCCTTTATCTTTTATGAAGTTTAACATCTCTTCATAAGTCTTAAAGCCTTCACCTTCTTTATATCCTACATCATAGAAAAATGCTGATAAGTTTCTCTTAGCTGTTTCCTTTAAATTTAGATTTCTTAAGGCTCCAGCAGCACCATTTCTTAAATTTTTAAGTGGCACATCTGCATTTTTATTGTAGTTTTCAAAGGCCTCTGTAGTCATTATGGCTTCGCCATGAACTTCAAATAAATCATCGTTATTTATCTTTAATGGTATTGATTTTATAGTTTTAACTTGAGCTGAAACCTCTTCTCCTACTTCCCCATTTCCTCTTGTAGCAGCAGATGCTAATATTCCATTTTCATCATAAGTTAAGTTAACAGTTAACCCATCAAACTTTTTAGTAAGTACATATCTAGGCTCTGGTAGATCTTCTCCTCTTGAATTCATCTCTCTAATAAATTTAAGATTTCTATTATGCCAATCTTTTAATTCTTCTAAGCTTTGAGCCTTATCTAAACTCCATAATCTTGCCTTATGAGTATATTTACTAAATCCTTCTAATATCCTATCCCCAACTCTTAAAGTAGGTGAGTACGGAAGAACATAATTTGTTTCCTCTTCTAACTTTTTAAGTTCATCATACTTCTTGTCATAATCCTTATCAGAAACTGAAGGATTATCTAATGAATAATACTCATATGCATATCTATTTAATTCATTTACTAACTCTTCTATTCGCTGTTTCTTATCCAAATAAAACACCTCATTTACTACATTAATTCCAGGTTTGCTAATGAAAGCATCAGTATTTTTATGCCTTGGTTATCAAAGGCTATTGTAAGTTTTTTATCACTTCCTGAATCTGCTATTGATACTACTGTTCCAATACCAAACTTACTATGCTTTACTTTTCTTCCTATTGTTACATCATCACTTGAAACAGATGATTGTATAGTTTGTGCTTTTGGCTTTTGCATTGAATTGCCTCTTAAGCTATGCGGATTACTAAATTTATTTTCTCTTGGGAACATTGTAGCTCTTGCACTTTGTGCTGAGTTGTTTCCTGAAACATATTCCTTTAAATCACCTTTTATTTCAGCAATGAAATCTGATTGTGGATATGCAACAGTTCTACCAAATTGTCTCCTAACTTCTGCTGAAGTCATGAATAATTGTTCTTTTGCTCTAGTTATACCAACATAACATAATCTTCTTGACTCTTCCATTTCAGCATCACTTTCAAATGAAGCATTACCTGGGAAGATTCCATTTTCCATACCAACCATAAATACTACTGGGAACTCTAATCCCTTTGCACTATGAACAGTCATTAGAACTATAGTATCTTCTTCTTCTTGAAGCTTATCTGTATCTTGAACTAATGATACTTTTTCTAAATAAGCTGAAAGACTTTTATCTTCACTACTTCTTTCAAAATCAACAGCATCTGAAACTAATTCCTTTAAGTTTTCTATTCTACTCTTATCTTCTATTTCTTTTGATTTTTCAAGTTCTGATATATAACCTGTTTCCTTTAATATAGTTTCTATCAATGTTGATACAGGCATTATTTCGCTCATTTCCATGAACTTATCCATCATTTCCATAAATATTTCTATTCCGCCACAATTTCTTGCTGTAAGAGTTGGAATATTTCTTACTGTGCTTAATGCATCCCATAAAGGTAATTCATAATCATCTGCAAAATCAACTACTTTATTTACAGTTGCATCTCCAATACCTCTCTTTGGAACATTTATAATTCTTCTTAAGCTTATACTATCAGTTGGGTTAACTAATACTTTTAAGTATGAAATCATATCTTTAATTTCTTTTCTATCATAGAATCTTGTTCCACCTAAAATTTTATAAGGAATAGCTTTTCTTCTTAAGCTTTCTTCAAATATACGTGATTGAGCATTAGTTCTATAAAGAATTGCAAAATCTTTGTAGCTTTTATTTTCTTCTTCTTTTATTTTATTTATTTGAGTTGCAACAAAATCTCCTTCATCACTATCTGAATAAGCTCTATAAATTTTTATTTTATTTCCTGATTCTTGTTCAGTTCTTAAAACCTTACTTTTTCTATTTGCATTATTTACAATCACAACATTAGCAGCATCTAATATATTTCCTTTTGAACGATAATTTTGCTCAAGCTTTATAACTTTTGCATCTGGATAATCTTTTTCAAAATCTAATATATTTCTTATATCTGCGCCCCTCCATTGGTAGATACAATTATGAACCACTACATCATTAGCAATATAATTTCTTGCTTTATCTATATTAAGATCATATACGTAGCCTTCATAATCTTCTATTTCTACTGAAGTTACAATATCTTCAATTATTTCTTCACCATCTAAAATAGCAATTGCCATTCCTTCCTTAATACTTCCTAAAGGCATAAACTTAAAAGTATTATCTGAAGTTAACTTTGCTTTTCTAACAACTTCATAGGCATCTTCTACAGAAGCAAGCTTGCTTGAAAACTCTTCAGCATCATCATATAATGCACGCTCAGTTTCAACTCTAAATGTATTTCTCTTTCCATCTCTTACATTAAAACCTGACTCTACTAATTTATTCTTACTTTCTTCACCTGAAGAATTTAATCCTATTCTATGTGAATATAAACCTCGTTCTTCACATTTACGTCCACCAAAGAAGCTTACGTTTACTATCTTTCTTACACTTTCTCCTCTTATTACAGCTGAACTTACATGATGAGGATAATCTGAATAAAGATATTCTTCATCCATCAGTTTTTGTGCACTATCGTATGTGTTTATTTCTTTAAAAAGTTTATTTATTTGTTCTTGAGTTAAAGATATATTTCTTCCTCTTGAATTAAACACAACCTTTGGAATACCGTATTTTACAGAATAATATTCTTCATAATAAGTAGCCTCACCTCTAGAATCACAAACCTTTATTATCCACATTTTATCTGCTTGCTCTCCATTTAATCTTACTGCTAAGCCGCTTGCATCGATACCTTTTCTACTTCTTATTGATGATGTTTGACCTATTCTATATCCAAAGCCTTTTTTATACATTAAGTAAACATAATATTTTTCATCTCTTACAGTTACTCTAGCAAAGCTTATATGATTAGGTGTTCCCTTTATTACTTTTCCAGTATTAGTAGTGATTTTGACTACTTTTCCATTATATTCTCTCTTAGATATATCTTTTATTTCTAATAAAGCAGTTTCTCCATTTCCAGCAGCTACTCTAATCTTATTTGAAGCTTTTAATTCTTCTATTTTATAAACTTTATCTTCACCTTGGATTAGAGTTCCCTCAACTAGACACTGATCATCATCACCAACCACGCATACATTTCTGTATTTATCTGCTAAAAGTCTAATTAATTCATATTGAACTTTATTAGTATCTTGATACTCATCTACCATAATATATTGGAATTTTCTTTGATAGAATTCTAAAGTTTCTTTATCTTGTTTAAATAGCTCTACAGTCTTAAATATTAAATCATCAAAGTCTAAAGCATTATTTTCTTTTAATCTCTTTTGATACATTTCGTAAACATCTGCTATTTTCTTTTCTCTAAAATTGCTTTCATGCTCTCTCATAAAACTTGCAGGGCTTTGCATATTATCTTTAGCCTTACCTATTTTACTCATGATTTCTTGTTCAGTTATATCTTTATCATTTATATTTAAAGCTTTCATACACTCTTTTATAAGTGTCTTTTGATCTGAAGTATCATATATTGTAAAGCTCTTTTTATATCCTAGCTTTTCTATTTCTCTTCTAAGTATTCTTACACAAGTTGAGTGAAATGTAGATATCCACATATCCTCTGCTCTTTCACCTATTAAAGCTTTAACTCTATCCTTCATTTCCTTTGCAGCTTTATTAGTGAAGGTAATAGCTAATATTTTATATGGTAAAATTCCTAAATCGTCTATCATATGAGCCATTCTATGTGTCAAAACTCTGGTTTTCCCTGAACCAGCTCCTGCTAATATTAATACTTGACCTTCTATAGTAGTAGCCCCTTCATATTGCTCTTTGTTAAGTAATGACTTTAAATCCATCTGTACAGACTCCTTTCCTATTACTAACATATTATAACATACATATCTTTTATATTGTTGCCTAAAAGCATTAATTAGATTATAGTAATTTGAAATATATAAGTGGACATAAATAAAATAGATATACTATTTTAGAATTCTAGTATATCTATTTTCACACTTATTTCAACTTCCAAGTTAATTTTTTTAATTTAAACATGAATTAATAACAAAACCTAAAAATTTTAAGCAGTTAAAGTATTCATATTTTTATTCTTTTCACTACTTATTTTTTTAAACCACCATATTGTATATATTATTCCAAATACTAAATTGAACATTCCTATTATAGGAATTATACTTTCATTTCTCCACGCATCTGATCCCATAATAGGAGCAAATATATCTCCAAAGGTAGCTCTTATAAATATATGAATTGCTAATGTATAAACTCTAGCATGTAACCATAAATCTGATCTTTTTCTTATTAAAGAATAAATTTCTGGAACTATTAATATACATATTGAACTTGCAAAATATCCTGTATTTTCAGCATAAACAAATCCTGCATTCCATGTAGTATAAAATAAACACCACATTAATGGAATATCACAAATTAGTTCTGCCCAGCCTTCCTTAGATCCAAATTTCCAATACTTTGGTGGAAGTGGTATTGTTATTGCGCATAACATTCCAGCTGCAAAGTTTAAATAATTTCCTAAAGTAAGATCTTTTATAGAAGCTTCCAATATGTTTAAGAAAAGAACAACATATAATACCCAAAACACCCAATTTTTCTTTAAAGCCTCTATTCCCTTACCCTTATACTTGTTGCTCATTCTACAAATGTTTACAAAACACGTTGGAATAACAACTAGTAACACTTTTCCAAGCCTAAACCAATTATCTCCAAAAGTTTTAAACCATAACGGAAATGCTAATACAGCTAAGATACCTATAACTGTAGTCGTCTTAAGATACTTTCTAGCTAATTCAACCAATAAATATAAAATAGCAATATAAGCTGTCATTGAAAGCAAATATTGCCACCATGGTATAGTTTTCATTATAACTCCCCCCTAATTGTATATTGTGCATATATTTCTCTTGTTATAATTTTACACTTTTGTACTATAATCGTCAACAATTCTCTAATCATTGCCCATTATATTTCAAATATTTGAATTGAAATAAGTCATTTATATTTATAATTGACTTATTTCTTGCATTTTTATGATTATAACTTTACTTAATAACGTATTATTTACAAGTTTATTTAAATCTCTGTAAATAATATTAAAATAAATATAAAATCAATATAATAATTGAAATTGTTTTCTTTTGGCTAATTAATAAATTTTACAAGTAGTAAACGTTTGTAATTATTTAAAAACAACAAAAAACGCAACCCTTGGGGCCAGGTTGCGCTTTAGCAATAAGCAATAAATAAAAAGGGGGCTATTTATTCCTTTTATTTATCCTTGCAAAAATATTATAGTCCATCTTTTTATAAAATGCAAGATATTTTGAAAATATTATTGTAAAGTTGTATTTTATGAATGATAAACCTTCATTTTATTCAAATATTCGTTAAAAACCTTTTAAAATTGCAACTTCCTCTTCAGTTAGTTCTCTATATTCGCCCTCTTCTAAATCCTCATCTAATTGTAAAGTTCCAAATTCAACTCTTTTTAAATACACCACACTCTTGTCAACAGCTTCAAACATTCTCTTTACTTGATGAAATTTTCCTTCCTGAATAGTAATCATGACTTCTGATCCACTATCTGAAGATTCTAAAATTTCTAATTTAGCTTCTTTGCATGTGTATCCATCATCTAAAGTAATTCCATTTTTAAACTTCTTAATATCTGCTTCTGTAACCTTTTTGTCTATCTTAGCATAATAAACTTTGTCAACCTTCCACTTTGGTGATATTAATCTATGGTTTAGTTCTCCGTCATTAGTTAATAATAATAGTCCAACCGTATCCTTATCTAATCTTCCAACTGGAAATGGCTCAAACACCTGATGCTCTATTTCTAACAAATCAATAACAGTTTCATCTCTATTATCAAAAGTTGCAGATATAACACCATCTGGTTTATTCATCATTAAATATATGTATTTTCTATAAAATATTTCTTCTCCATTTACTAAAACCTTATCAACCTCTGGATCAATTTGCATGCCATTATCCTTAACAATTTCTCCATTTACTTCAATAAGTCCTTTTCTAACTACCTGCTTAATTTCTTTTCTAGTTCCATATCCTAAATTAGATAAAACCTTATCTAGTCTTTCCATTTAAGCACCTTCCTTCTTAATATTATGTTAAGCCTTTATCCACTATTTTATTACTTAAAGCAAAAATAAACAAGAAGAAAGAGAAATGAAAGAGTTAAAAGTGAAAAGTGAAAGAGTTTTTCACCATTTCCTGTTGACTCTAATAATTCATCCTTATACATAATATTATATGCTACTATATATATCTTTACTTGTTCAACTTCTAAATCACTTTGATGTAACAATAAGTCAAGTATATAATATTTACTAATTGATTAATATCTATAAAGAGTATTAATATCAATAAAACAATCCATATATATTTTCTTTTATCCATATCAATTCCTCTTCTTATACTATTTCTTTGAAAATAGTAACCTTAATAAAATTATAAATAAATAAAAGGATGTCATAAATGATTTTTTAATTATTCATCTAGACATCCTTTTTTGCTATTAATTTTATCTATTTATAATAATGTAATTTATCAAAAAATTTTTTCCATAATTCAGCTTGTCTGAATTTTTCCAACAATTTTTCATTTCTTCATTTTTTAATTCTTTCATTTAAATTCAGCTCGTCTGAATTTTTTCCACAGCTATTCACTCTTAACTCTTTCATTCTTAACTATTACTGCTATAGGCTCTATAGTTTTCTAATATCTTAGGAACATAGTTTTGAGTTTCTTGTGGCATCTTGTATAAATCACTAGATGACTTTACGCCTCTTCTTTCCATTGTTCCTGGACCTCCGTTGTATGCCATAAGTGCCATTTCTAAATTTCCATCAAACATATTTAAATAATCTTTAATATGCTTAACTCCTGCTTCTATATTTTGATCAACATCAAATGGATTAGTCACTCCATAAGCATCTGAATTAAAATCCATTAATTGCATTAGTCCTTTTGCACCTGCAGATGATACTGCATTGGGATTAAAATTAGACTCTTGTTTAATTATAGAAAGTATTAAGTTTCTATCTACACCATATTGTTGTGAATATTTATCAACAGTAGAATAAATCTTTTCCACATCAATTGAAGAGTCTTCATTGGATTCTAATATAGTTGATTCATTAGAATTTATGTTAGTGGTTGTACTTATTTTTACTGTATCATCTAGTATTAATTCACCTGTTTGTATAGGCTCTTTTCTCATTCTAAGTGGTATTTGTTCGAGCTTTTGTCCAACTCCAGTAGTCACGTAAGTATTAGAATCTTCTTCACTATTATTTGAAGAGTTTTCTTCATTATTTTTTAATAGTGCTTCATATACTATCTCAAATTCAGGTCCATCTCCCATTGCCTTTTTTAATACTTCCTTACTAACCATACTTCCCATAAAATCTTCTACCTTAGGAATATTCACTGTTTTGCCCTCCCAAATTACACTTTTGATATTAATATCGAATAAAAATGTATTTCCTTAAGGCTCAACTTCAAATTCTAAGCTTATATAATCTTCATAGTTAACCTTCTTATAATAACTTTTACTAAGAACTAATATCCTATAGCTTCCAGTAGAAAATGGTACGAATGTATAATAATTTTTTCTACTATAAGATTGCACCCTTACCCAATTTCCTTTTTCCATTATATAAAATTCATAGCAGACTTCTTTTCCACCTTCACTAGTTACTTCAAAAGTTACTTCATTATTAACAACTATATTCTTATTTTTAATTTTAACTTTTGTATTACTAACTGGGGTAGCTTCATGAACATAAAGTGATACTTCCTTTTTAATATCATAATCTTCATTGCATAAAGTATTCTTTGCATAAATCTCAAATGTATATTTTCCTGAACATTTAGGTTTAACTCTAAGCCTTTTGCTTTCAATAAATCCAGTATCCTCAACTTCATGTCCATTAATTTTAGTTACATATCTTAATAATATATTCTTAGTGTTTTGAACTATAGTTTCTAGTTCTATCAAATCTCCAACTAAATAAATTTCTTTTTGTGAAAGTAAAACATAATCTATTTCAGCTTCTTGATAATCTTTAACCTTAAAATAAACAAAATCATGTACATCATATTCTTTAGATGAATATTTATCTAGAACTCTAACTTCAACTTGATATTCTCCACTTTCTTCTGGAGTGAAATTAACCCAGTTAGTTATTCCATAATTACTTCTCTCTTTTTCCTTTCCATCCTTATAAACTATAAATGAATATTTAAGCGATGTTCCACCTTCTGCTTTAACTTTTATATTAATTGGTTCACATTTTATGCATCCCCTAGTTTTACTAGAAAAAATATCTAAAATATTTACTGGCTTTTCACCTTTTTTATCTATTTTGAAGTTTAATTCCTTTATATCCTCATATTCTCCATCAAAAGATATATCTTTAGCCTTAAGGATTATTTTATATTCCCCATCTAATTTAGCTTCCCAATTAAAACTTCTAGACCTTATATATCCTGTATCCTCTGCTACTGGTCCTTCAACTATATATCTATATAAAATTTCTTTTCCACCTATTACAGATGACTTAAACGTTATATTAGTTCCAGCCACTTGAGGAGAATTTAAATCAGATGAAAAATTCCTTATTTTTATTTCATCATAAGGCTTTATAGTATACATCATACATGCTCTATCATCATATTGCTTATTTGAAAAAATATCCCTTACATAACATAAAAGCTTGAAATCACCTTTTTGTTTTTCATAAAATGATACTATATTCTTAGTAGAATAATCTTGAATACATGTTATTCTTCCATTAGTATCTACTCTTAAAAATTTATATAGGATTGTCCTACTTTTATCACAATTTACTCCAACCTTAAAAATTAATTCTTCATTTATTAATAAATTTTCTGTTAAACATTCAAAAGCATTAACTTCTATAAAAGGTTGTTCTTTAACCTTAAATATTACAGTAGTAAAATCATCTACATTCTCTTTAGAAGATGGTCTTTTACATTCAATAAGTAATTCTCCATCACCTGATTTAGTTGTAGTATAGGTTAACTTATTTTCTGTACTGTAATCTTTTAGAGGCTCCCAACCTTGCTTTCCTTTTATCCAAAACCTATATAACAATATCTCTTCTTCTGATGAAAGCACTTCTAAATTTATTTTTTCCCCTATAATCAATGATGTTTTATCAATTATTACATCTTTTATTAACTTATTATTCTTCTTATTAGATTCTAAAATTTCCTTTTCTTCTATACCTTTTATTTGATAATTTATCTTTGTATTTTTTAATTCCTTAGAATCCTTCTCTTTGTATTGAACCATTATCATATAATCTCCAGATTTTCTAGGCCTCCACTCACATTCCTTTTTATTTGAAAAATCTTGAATTGGCTTCCAAGTTAAATTTCTTTCACCAGGTGCCCCTTCTAAAAACTTATATTCAACTGAGTTATCCTCTTCTGAAATCACTTTTATATTTATTTTTTCATCTATAACTGATGGACTTTCCTTATCAAAGGTTATTAATAATTCGCTCATATTTTTCACACCCTATTTTTTCTCAATTTTCCCTAATATTATTATACAGTTTATATAAGAAAATATAAAACGAATTTTGTCATCAATAAATAAAAATAAGGACAAACCGTATTTTGTTTTTCTACAGTTTATCCCCTAAAATTACATTCTATTGTCTTTATTAAACTTTTTTCTAATCTTAAATCATCTTCTGAAGTTCTTTTTTTAGCATTTGATGTCCTTCCACCAGCTCTTCTAATTTTTTGAGATATATGTCTCTCTTCTAGCATTCTATCTATGTTTTCTTCTGTATATAGATATCCCTTTGGATTTAATATATGAGCTTTTTTCCCTAAACAAATTGCTGCAACTCCATAATCTTGACTAATTACTACATCATTTGACTTACATATATTTACGACATACATATCCACACTTTGAAATCCACTATCCACAACTTTAACTTCACCATAATCTAAAGTTATGTAATGATGGATATCACAAAACACTATTAATTCTAACCCATATTTTTTCGCTATTTTTTGAATAATGGAGATACCCGGACAGGCATCTCCATCTACTATAATTCTCATTATTTTAATTTAGCTTCTAATTCAGCCTTTAATTCTTCATATCCAGGCTTTCCAAGTAAAGCAAACATATTCTTCTTGTAAGCTTCAACTCCTGGTTGGTCAAATGGATTAACGCCTAAGATATATCCACTTATTGCACAAGCCTTTTCGAAGAAGTAAACCATATATCCAAAGTAATATGGGCTAAGCTCTGGAATATTTACTACCATGTTAGGAACTCCACCATCATTGTGTGCTAATAAAGTTCCGTTAAATGCTTGCTTATTAACAAAATCTATAGTTTTTCCAGCTAAGAAGTTTAATCCATCTAGATCTCCTTCTGCCTTTTCTATTTTAATTTCTCTTTTAGCTTTTTCTACATTTAGAACAGTTTCAAACATTATTCTCTTACCTTCTTGAATGAATTGTCCCATTGAATGTAAATCTGTTGAGAAATCAACTGCTGCAGGGAATATTCCTTTTTGGTCTTTTCCTTCTGATTCGCCAAATAATTGTTTCCACCATTCATTGAAGTAGTGTAAACCTGGTTCGTAGTTAACTAATATTTCTACATCTTTACCTTTGTTATATAAAGCATTTCTCATTGCTGCATACTTGTAGCAATCATTATTTTTAAGATCTGGAGTAGCATATGCTTCTCTCGCATCAGCAGCTCCTTGCATCATTTCATCTATACTAATTCCAGCAACAGCTATTGGTAATAAACCAACTGCAGTTAAAACTGAGAATCTTCCTCCAACATCATCTGGAATAACAAATGTTTCATATCCCATTTCATCAGCTAATGATTTTAATGCGCCTCTGCTCTTATCAGTAGTTGCAAAAATTCTTTCCTTAGCTCCATCTACTCCATATTTCTTTTCCATATAATCTTTAAACACTCTAAATGCTATTGCAGGCTCTGTTGTAGTACCTGATTTTGAAATAACATTTACACTTATATCTATGCCTTCTATAGCATCTAAAAGATCAGCTAAATATGTTGAACTTATATTGTTACCAACAAAGAATACCTTTGGTGTATTTCTCTTATCATTACCTAATACATTATAGAAATTGCTATTTAACATTTCTATAGCAGCTCTAGGTCCTAGGTATGAACCACCAATTCCTATAACTATTAAAGCTTCAGAATTCTTTTTAATTCTTTCAGCAGCATTTTTTATTCTTGAGAATTCTTCCTTATCATAGTTAACAGGTAAGTCTAACCATCCTAAAAAGTCATTACCTGCTCCTGTTTTATTATGAAGAGTTTCATGAGCTCCCTTTACCATTACTTCCATATGATCTAATTCTTGTAAACTTGCATATGGTTCTACCTTAGATAAATCTAATCTTAAACCTTTATTCATCTTCATACCTCCGAATCTTTCTGGGAATTTTTGCTGATTTAATCAATATTAATTATATCATATTTTAAATTATATTCCTTAATTTTTTTGCTGTGTAACTTATTTTGTTACTTTACATAAAAAATATATGCTTCATTTAATAATCTGCATAATTAAAAATAGTAATATGCTAAATAATTAATGTACTTATTTAAGCAAAGTAGCAAAGTTGATAGCATACATTATTTTCTGTTATTCTTTCAATACTATACATAAATAAATATAAATTAAATACTAACTATGATTTCAAATAATTATTTTTATACAAATCTGAAAATTAAAATAGTAGATAAATTTACATTAAACTTATCTACTATTTTTGTTTTTATATATTACTTATTTAATTATATATCTTTATTATCTTTTCTTTTTTAATAATATTGTTCCTAACGCAAGTGTAATAATTGAAACAGTTGCAGTCGCAATTGGAGCTGTTCCTCCTGTTGCTGGTAATGAATTTCCCTTTCCTTGTCCATTATTACTGTTACTTCCATTATTACCGCTATTACCACTATTTCCGTTATTTCCATTGTTTCCGTTATTTCCATTATTATTGTTATTATTAGCTGTCTTTTTTGTAGTAAATGTTATTGTTCCAGCTTCTGATTTATTTCCTACTGCATCAACTGCTTTTATACTTAAAGTATATTTTGTTCCTGCTGTAAGCCCAGTTATCTTTGCTGATGTTTCATTATTAACAGTTAGTAACAATTTATCTCCATTGTAAATCTCATATCCTACAACCCCTATATTATCATTTGAAGCATTCCAACTAATGCTTGCACTATTTTCTGTAACATTATTAACCTTTATTTTTTTTGGCACTGTTGGTGCTTCCGTATCAATTTCTGGCTTACTTTCTATTGTAGTAAATATTACTGTTCCAGCTTCTGATTTATTTCCAGCTTCATCAAATGCTTTTATACTTAAAGTATATTTTGTTCCTGCTGTAAGCCCAGTTATCGTTACTACTGTTCCATTATTAACTTTTGCTAATAATTTATCGCCATTATAGATTTCATATCCCGAAACTCCAACATTATCTGTTGATGCTATCCAACTAACATCTGCAGTATTTTCTGTAATATTATTAGCTTTTATTCCAGTTGGAACTGTTGGAGCTTCTTTATCAACTTCTGGCTTACTTTCTACTGTAGTAAATGTTACACTTTCTGCTTCTGATTTATTTCCAGCTACATCAAACGCTTTTATAGTTAAAGTATATTCTGTTCCCGCTGTAAGATCAGTTATCTTTACTGATGTTCCATTATTAACTGTTGCTAATAATTTATCACCATTATAAATTTCATATCCTACAACACCAATATTATCTGTTGATGCTGTCCAGCTAATATCTGCAGTATTTTCTGTTATATTCTCAGCCTTTATTCCAGTTGGAACTGTTGGTGCTTCATTATCAACTTCTGGCTCACTACCAATTGTAGTAAATGTTACTGTTCCAGCTTCTGATTTATTTCCTGCTTCATCAAATGCTTTTACACTTAATGTGTATTCTGTTCCTGCTGTAAGTCCAATTATCTTTGATGATGTTACATCATTAACTATTGATATTAAAGTATCTCCATTATAGATTTCATATCCTGAAACTCCTATATTGTCTGTTGATGCTGTCCAACTAATATCTGCACTATTTTCTGTAACATTCTCAGCTTTTATTTCTGATGGAACTGTTGGTTCTTCCTTATCAATTTCTGGTTCATTAGTAATTGTAGTAAATGTTACTGTTCCAGCTTCTGATTTATTTCCCGCTTCATCAAGTGCTTTTACATTTAATGTATATTCTGTTCCTGCTGTAAGTTCAGTTACCTTTACTGATGTTCCATCATTAACTGTTTCTATTAAAGTATCTCCATTGTAAACTTCATATCCTTTAACGCCTACATTGTCTGTTGATGCTGTCCAACTAATATCTGCACTATTTTCCGTAATATTCTCAGCCTTTATTCCTGTTGGTGTTGTTGGCGCTTCTGTATCAGCTATTTCAACATCTTGATATTCTATTTGTGGTGTAATATGAATAGATGGCTTTGTTGGATTATCAATGTTTTGTGCTTCTACACGTATAAAATCACCTTTTTTAATATTAATTTCCATTGAATCTACATCAATCTTAGTTAAACTTTGTGTCAATTCATATGAGCTAATTTCTTTTCCATTATGAGTAAAGCTTAATTTAACTTTTCCACCGCTATTACCACCTTGGCGTAAATATGGCTCATCATCCTTAACTGATAAAATAATTGTACCAGACTTAGGAGCTCTATAAACCATAGAATATCCTTGTTCACGTCCTGCTGCTCCTAAAGTATCAATTAACAATCCATGTGTTGCTTCAGTTGGCACTGTTGAATGATTAGGAGCATCAATTCCAACTCCACCATAGTTATTACCATTCCACATTGGATAAGTACCATCATAATTTGTTAAATTACTATATACTCCATTTGCCTTCTTTTGACCAAACCAAACATTACCTTGTTTTCCTGTATAGTCTAGAGCCCATTGATAACTATTTTTTACTTCAACAGAATATGAATTTTCATCACCATTTTCAGCTGTTACTTTTAATGTCATTCCATTTTCAATACTTCCATCTTTTATTTCTTCTTCTCCATTAAACACCTTAATAGTTGCTGTACTATGAACGGTTATTCCATCTAAAACTTCCTCTATTGTTGTTGAATTACTATCTAAACTTGGTACATATACAGTCTTAGTATCTTCCTTTACCATATATATACTATCTTTAATAGAATTATCTACATTAGCTGAAACAGTATATTCCTTTGTTTTACCATTTGCAGATAATATAATTTTACTTTCTACTGTTACAATATCATTATCATTCAATGTATTTCCATTTTTATCTTTAATAACTAAAGTTACTGTAGCATCATAAGATAAATTCTTTAAAAAATCCTTAACTAATATATCTTTTTCAATACCTGCAATACTACCGTCATCACTATTTATTTGATATACAGATGAATATAATTCTAAAGAAGCAACCTTTGATTCATAAGCTCCAATGTCTGGAGTTCCAGACACTTTGTTTCCGAAGAAATCAAGTCCTCCATTATTTGCAATAAACTTTCCTGCATTGATTGCTGGTGAATCATCCTGTAACTTATATCCATCAAATTCACTTAAATCATGTGTTATTTTTTCATCACCACTTGGAGTAATACCAATATAAGTATCTGGACCACTTCCTGCATCAACAAATTTAGGATCGCTTGTAACTGCTGCAGTATCATCACTAGGTATATTCTTATAGTTATAATATAAATTATTGCTATAAGTTACTTTACTATTTTCTCTTCTCCAGTCTTCTTCCTTTTCAACACCTGCATTATAGATAATATTATTTTCTATAACTGCAACTCCACCTGCCATACCTGGACGAATAAATGGTACCCCTTCTTTCATATAAAATGTGTTATTATATACTTCTGCTTTAGGGTTACCAGGTATATTTAATACTCCCGCTAAATCATTTTCACTAATGTTATAACGGAAAATTGTATTAATTGCTTCTGCTCCACAAATCATAACAGATCCACCACCATTATTATGGCTATAGTTATATTGATAGATAGCTCCATCGCCATAATCTGCATCCCAAGCTTGACCGTCTTGATTTTTAGCAGTATCAAAAACTTCATTATATTGGAATACTGGATTTTTAGATTTCCAAGGCCAAATAGCTGCTGCTACTCTACCTGATCCAGTTTCAGAGTAATCTATTGTATTAATCTGTCTTGCAGCTCCATCTGATACATTATACTCTATGATAGGTCTATCACAATACATAGTAGTAATAGCATCTCCACCTGCATCTTTTATATAGTTATTTCTAATTTCAACTCCAGTTGAACCATACTTTGCTATTGTTTCGTCTGCTATTTCAGCTCCTAGGAATTTATCCCAATAAGCCGTATATCCAACAGCAATTCCCCAGCGGTTAACGTTATCTACTATACAGTTTTCAATCTTAACATCACTATATCTAGATATCCCAGTTTCAGATTCATTCTTAGGCTTAAATACCGTAAAGTAAATTCCACCATTATTCATATGCTTATCATAAACGTTTCCAATAACGTCATGAATATTTAATCCATCTAAATGAATGCTATCTATTGTGCCCTTATTTTGAGCAACAGCTGCAACACCTGTACGATTCATAGTGTGCAAATAATTATATTTAGCATCTATTTCAGGAGCATTATTTGTAATCTCTAAGTTCTTGATATTAATATATTCAACATCATATAATAATATTGAAGAAGAAACATATCCTTTGTACTTATGACCTGCACTATCTAATTGCTTTCCATAGTCTTGATACCAAATTCCTTGCCCATTTGTATCAATCCTAGGATTATTTCCTTCACCGTATTTATTAATCTCAATTGGTGCTACTTCTGAACCACTTCCTTTAATGTGTAAAAATCCATTTGTAAAAACAGAGCCCGATTCTAAAAGAACTTTATCTCCTGGTTTTAATTCTATATCATTAATTTTTTGTAAGCTATAAAATGCTTTATTCTCTGATAAACCATTATTATTATCATTACCATCTAATGTACTCACATAATAAGTAGTTCCTACTGATTCATTTTTAATTGTTTCAGCTTTAACTTCTAGAGGCGAACTAAATAGTTGAAGTAACATAGAGCAAGACAATGCTATCGAAAATATTTTCTTTATCATACTATCTTACCTCCTGATCATTTTTTTCAACGCCTAACCTTATTTCTGCTGCTGAAGCATAAATACTACTTGTTGTTGTGTAGCTTTCCTCTGCATGCAGTTTTATATATCTAGCGTTAACAGTTTTAAAATAAGCATATTTATCTGATATACTTCTTTCCCAAACATTATTTTCAGTTTCAACTTTTGTCCATTGGTCATTTTCATTTTCTTTTACGTAAATAGAATACTTTGTAATAATACCATTAGCTATACTTCTTCTAGGAGTATACTTAAGCATAGAGATTGGTTGTACCTTTCCCATATCAATACTAATCCAAGCCTCTTCACGCTTACATCCATTCCAATTTGTATGCCACATAGTTGATAAGTTATTATCTAGAGCAAAGCTTCCTGGACCTTCTGTTGAATTTCCACTTTGATGACTTCCATCCTGTGCAGTCATGCCCTCTACTGAGTACTCTATGAATTCTCTATCCACTATTATTGTATATTCCTTAATACTCTTATCAACAAAAGTAACCTTTAGCTTATATCCATTTTTAATAAATGAATTTTCTTCAACTATTGAATCTCCATTAAGGACTTCTAATTTTACACCATTAGAATATTTAAAATTACCTAAGAAACTCTCTACAGTTGTCTTTTGTTCTACTCCTTCAATCCTGCTATCTTTAACAGAATAAGTATTAGAGTATATTGCATTTACTGGAGATTCATCCTTAATATTTTTTTCATGTATTCCTATATCAGGAATTAAACCTATTTCATTTCCAAAGAAGTCTTTATCTCCACTACCAGATAAATAAACTCCTGCATTAATAGCTGGTGAATCATCTTGTAACTTATATCCATCAAATGCACTTATATCGTGTACTTTTCCAGTTGTAGATGTTGGCGCTGATCCTGGATTTACAAATTTAGGATCTTCAGTAATTGCAAATTTATCAGTGCTTGGAACTGAATTGTATCCATAGTATATATTATTCGTAAATTGTTTGTTATTAGATGGCTCCCAAGGATCATTTGGATTGCCTGTACTAGTATTATAGAAAATATTATTTGCTAAATAACCTACACCACTATCCTTATTTCCTGTTGCTGGATGATGTATTCTAGTAGTTAAATCACCATCTAGATAAAACACATTATTATATATTTTAGCTAATGGATTCCCTTGGAATGTAATCAAAGCTTTCAAATCATTTTGGCTGATGTTATAACGAAATACTCCATTATATGCTTCATTTAAGCATATAAGCATAGCCCCCCCACCATTGTTATGACTATAATTGTATTGATATATTGTTCCATCAGACCAGTCAATATCCCATGCTTGTCCGTCACCATTGTTTTGTCCAACTGTATCAAATGCTTCATTGTTTTGGAATATAGCATCTTTAGTTTTCCATGGCCATATTGAAGCACAGAAATTTTGCCAGTAGCTGTAATCTAGCATATCAACTCCTGCTTTATCTGAAACATTCTTTTGAACTACTGGTTGATATGCGTACATTGAAACTATTGCATCGTTTCCAGAGTTTTGAACATAGTTTTCTTCGATTAGAATATTTGTATGTCCATATTTTTTAGCAGCTTCATCACTAATAGCTGCACCATTAAACTTTGAATGATTGTAAGTATAACCCACAACAATTCCCGCACGAGATACATCCTTAACATGACATCCTTTAATTAAGATATCTTGATATCTTGCAATTCCAGTTTCAGCTTCATTATCAGGTTTTAATACATTCATTTGTATTCCACCATTATTCATATGCTTATCTTGAATATTTCCATCTATATCATGAATATATAAGTCCTCTAATTGAATTGATTCCATCGTACCACCATTTTTAGCAATACCTGCAACCCCTGTACGGTCCATCCTTTGTGAAACCTTATCTCCTTCACCCAAATAATCAAAATCATCAGACTCATTTGTAATTTCTAAATTATTTATTTTAATAAAATCTGTATCATAAAGTAAAATTGTAGATGATACGTATCCCTTGCCTCTATGTCCAGCATTGTCTAATGGTTCAACGTAATCTTGATACCAAACTCCTTCACCATTACCGTTAATTATAGGCTTTACATCACCACCATACTTTGTAATTTCTATTGGATTTTCTGCTGTCCCACTAACATCTTTTAAATGTATAAACCCATTAAATACAGATCCAGATTCCAATAATACCCTATCCCCCGGTTGTAAATCTACTTTTTGAAGCTTGTCTAATGTTTCCCATGCTTTTTTATCTGTTGACCCATCATTACTATTATCCCCGTTAAGACTACTTATGTAGTAATCTCTACCAGAGGTGCGATTTGATTTATCCATTGCAGAAACATCTTTTGGAAATATAGAACTAACTATTCCAAATGATAATGCAAAACAAATAACTCTAAATAACCTCTTACTTCTCATATTCTACCTCCTATTTTACATTTTTCTTTGTAAAACTATAAACCTTGTTAATATCGCTATTAACTTCTAAACTATTAACACGACTTGCAATAATATTATCGTATCGCTCTTCGCGTAAAACTTTATTAATGTTATCCCTCACCTCCTCATATGGTATGTAGTCGTAATTTACTCGATTGATGCATTGAACTAAATATAAACATCCATTTTCATCAATCACTTGTGTTACATCGCCTTTATTAAGGTCCATTGCAATATCTAATACATCTCCCATAATTTTAGCTTTTGCAGATAATTCTGCTGATAAAATAGATTCATGAGCAAAATAGCCTTTTAATATTTCATCATTTTCTACTAAAGCTGATAGAGAGTTATTATCATTAATATTTTTACTTACTTCTATCATTCTATCTTTTATCTCTTTAACTTCTGCTTCTGATAATCCTAAAGAGGCGTAGTATACCTTTACATAAACTAACTCGAAATCATCATTCTTAACAAATAAAGAATCCTTATTTTCATCGTAATACCTTGTAGCATCTTCTAATGAAATTTCCATTGCTTCATTATTTAGGTCATTACAATATGCCTTCTGAAGCTGATCTGTTTCATATTCTAAATAAAGCTCTTCAGTAAATTTAGATAGCCCATAAACTGGTATCCCATTCTTTACATTTTCTTCTCTTGCCTTATTTTCATTATTTAAGCGATTTATAAAATCTTTATACTCCGCAGAGTCGACATACCCCTTTTCTTTTGCTAATTGATAAATGCTATGTCTTACTAGTAATTCATCCATAGTGCTATCCGCTAACATTTTATAAGGATATTCTCCATCAAATTCAGTCTCCCAAAAGTCACTTGTTATTTTTGCCCCATACTTTGTTATAAAATATTGAGTAATCTCGTACTTCTTACTATTCATGGCATTTATGTATTCGTCTTCATAAACCTTAACATCTGAAATAGTAATTTTTAAATTTCTATTATTATTTACAAAAAAGAACACAGCTAGTACCACTATTACCGATAATAATATTATTATTGGTAACTTAATTTTTTTCTTCATTATATCTTGTCCTCCTACTCGTTAATTTTATTTTCATATTCACTCTTTATATACTATAATTATTATTATACTAATTATTTACTTTTTTTTCTTATATTATAAAGTCCGCTTTAATATCAAACTTGGATAATACGGAATAAAATAAAGGGGGATTTAAAATGAATCAAATTGATTTGGGTATAACATCTCATAATTCCATGTCTATAAATAAAAATATAATTTTAAATTCTAGTATTCAAGAAAAAAGCAATTTTTATTTTTTCCCAAAGCATATACATCAAAGTATTGAAATCTATTACTTTATATCTGGTTCCTGTAAAATGGATATTGGAAAAGAAACTGTGGCGGGTGATGCCGGTAGCATTATTATAATATTCCCCAATACTGTTCACTCTTTTTATTTGGATTCAGATATTCCTTGCAAGTTTATTCATATTCATTTTGATCCATATATGCTAAGTTCTATTTTTGTAAACAAGGAAAACCTTAACTTAGATTTGTTTTCAATTCTAGAATCAATAAATAACTACTATAAATCAACAGCTGACAAACCTATGATTTCATTGCTATATTCCATTGTTGATGAATTTAATAATTCAAAGCAATTTTCAGAAATTCTAAGTACCCTACATTTAATAGAAGTTTTAATATATTTTATGAGAAAAGAAACCATAACCTCATTGTTTTTAACTTATGAAACAGAAACTACTCCTCACTATGTTTTTCTTGCTTTTAAATATATAAAAGAAAATTATTTTGAAAAAATATTACTATCTGATATTGCAAATTATCTTAATATATCATCTAGATATTTAAGTAAGTTATTTTATAATGAAACTAATTTAACAGTACTACAATACTTAAATATTTATAGAATTAATAAGTCTATAGATTTAATGATGACTACTGATAAATCATTAACTGATATATCCTTAAGTGTTGGACTTGGAGATATACAACATTTTTCTAAGTTGTTTAAAAACATTATAGGAATTAATCCTCGTAAGTATAAGCAATTATTACTTAAACAATAATAAAAATAAGTAATACTTAAGCTTGCTTATTTCACAACTCAAATCCAAATTATCTAAAACTTTTACCTTACTGAACATAAAAAAGAGTAGATAAATTTAAATTAAACTTATCTACTCTTCCATCTTAATTACTAAAAATTTTTACCTTATTTCTTTCATTAGTTCATTATTCACTTTTAAAACTCAAAATGAATTTACCTAAACTATCCACCCTTTTACTATTAACTTACCCATTTAAAAAATTCCGAAGGAATTTCACATAAACTCTTTCACTTTTCATTCCTTCACTATTCCATTTCTCCTAGGCTAGAGCTAAATCCTTCAAATACACCCAGCTTGATATTTCTTTTAATAATGCTTTATTATCTGTTATTTGACTAACTGTATAAGTTCCTTGTTTAACCCAATCTGGAATTGATTCTCCTGTTGCATAGTTAGTTCCTGTAACTCTTACTTTAGATCCCACTACTATAGTTGAAACTGGATATACTTTAACTCCATTACTATTGAATACACTATAACCTGGATTTGCATCTGCACAATCTTTTGCATTTTGTAAATTACTAAATGCTCCTATTTGTGAAGCAGCATCTTCCCATGTCTTTCTAACTCTATATAATTCATTTGTTGGTGGATTTGAAGTATCTAATTCATCTTGAATCATATTTAAGAATCTTTGCCATCCCATATCTAAAGTTCTATGAGGACAATATTTTCCACTAAAGTCTTGATGCTTTCTAATTTGAGCTATACCCCATCCATATTGCTTCAATAGTGCTGCAACTTCTTTTGCTGCTCTTTTTTCAGCATTTATAAATCTAGTACCACCTGATTTTGAATAACAAATTTCAACAGATATATAATTTCTGTTTCCATCTCCTGTTGATCCATCTCCTGCATGCCAAGCATTACGATTAAATGGTATTCCTTGAATAGCTTCCACGTCATCTATTCCAATATGGAAAGATACGCTATTAGTATTTGATTGCATATAAGATATTTCATTTGATGCACTTGCATCATTTGCAGTGTTATGAATGCATATCCCCTTTGGTGTCATAGAATATGGGCACTTTATACTGTATTTGTCTGATGATATAAGTCTTTGTACTAAAGCCATTTTAAATCCTCTCCTCTTTAAATTAATTTTTTATTTTGAAGCTAGCTTCCTACATCTATTACATATGCACTTTTAAAAAATTTTTAAAGATTTTTAAAAATTTCTTTAAATTATTTTATAAATATTATTTAACTAAATGGAGATACTAAATAATGCTTTATACTCTATTATTAAAGGTTGTGATTTTATGGGAAAGATGAAAAATATTAAAGAACTAACAAATGTTCAAACTAAATCTTGCACAAGTCATGCAAAACCTTCTAAAGAACCTAATGATGGGTATTTTATTGAAAAAGACCCTAATGATAACTTTAGCGCTGAAGGCACAGTAAGATATGGTGAAGAACAAGATGTAGATGACTTATAAGACTTACTACTATATTACATCTTTCAAAGGGGCTCGAGTTACGTGAGCCCCTTTATAAAAATAAGAGATTAGCTTTTTTAAGGCAATAAACTTACTTGAAATTGAATAAATTTTATATTAAATAGATTTCTGAGACTGCGCCTTTATGTTTCTTAAATGTGCATTTGTTTTATGCTATAATATAAATTAATTTTATAATTTTATTAAAAGAGGGGATATTTATGAGTGTACAAGTTCAATATAATTGTTCAAATGTTAATTGGAATGATGTAATAGAAATATTAAAAACTGTTGGAATGTCTTATTGTGATAGCGAAATTCATAGAATATCTTTTGAAAACAGTCATACAGTTATATTTGTTTTTGATGATGATAAACTAATCGGATTTGGACGAGCCATTTCTGATGGTGTCAGACAAGCGGCAATTTATGATGTAGCAATAGATCCTGAATATCAAGGTAAAGGGATAGGAAGATTAATTTTAAATGGTATTAAAGAAAAACTTCCTGAGTGCAATTTTATTTTATATGCTGCTCCAGGAAAAGAACCGTTTTATGAGAAAGTAGGCTTTGGAAAACTAAAAACAGGCATGGGATTGTTTGCAGATATGACAAGAATGAAAAATAGAGGATTTATAAAATAATCTACATTTAAAGTACTTATAAACAATTTTCTATAATATTAAAAAAATAGACATCTCACAATTTTAAGTTAATGAGATGTCTATTATTTTTATATACTTAATTTGTTTCTTAACCAAATATATTTATAAATAATGTGATTACGGCAGAATTTATAAAATCAATAAATAGTCCCCCTACAATTGGAACTACCAAATAAGGTGTCTGGCTAAAGCCATACTTATTTGTAAGTGCATCCATATTAGCTATCGCATTTGCTGTTGATCCCATACCAAATCCACATATCGCTGATGAAAAAACTGCTGCTTCATAATTTTTTCCCATAATTCTAAATACAATTATAAATGCAAAAATCCCCATAAGAATTGTTTGTGAAACAAGCATAATAATCATAGGAAGTGCTAAGTCAAATAATTCCCATAATTTTAATCCCATCAATGCTAATGAAAGATAGAAAGAAAGACTAATTCCTCCTATAGTTTCTATTTCTTTATCTTCAATTTCAAATCCCTTAAAATCACTTATATTTTTAATAATAGCAGCTGAAATCATTGCTCCTATATATGATGGAAAAGTTAGCCCTAAACTTTGTATATAATTAGTTATAATAGACCCAATTCCCATAGCAATAAAGATCCACGAAGCTGCCTTCATAATCCTATTATAACTTAGAACAGCAGATTCATCATGATGAAAATCACTTAAAGGAATATCCTTATCATGATACTCTTTTGGAGTTTTAATATTATTTCTTTCTATTAATGACTTTGCAAGAAATCCGCCTAAAATACTTCCCATTATTAACCCAAAAGTTGCTGATGCAAAAGAAACCGTAGTAGCTCCCTTAACCCCAAATTCCTCTAATAGTGGTCCAAAAGATCCCGATGTACCATGTCCTCCTACTAACGGAATAGATGCTGTTGCTAATCCTAGTAATGGATTTAAATTGAATACTTTCGCTAATCCTACTCCTATTAAATCTTGAAAAACCACCAATAATATTGATAAAACTAAGAAAATTGCTACTTTTACTCCACCATTTTTTAACACTTTAACACTGGCTGTATATCCTATGCTAGTAAAAAATGCAGTCATAAAAACATTTTGAAGTGTAACATCTAATGTTATTGTTGCTATTTGTGTTACCTTTAATATTACTATTACTAATGCAAAAGTCATTCCACCAACTACAGCAGATGGTATACAATACTTTTCTAATACTTTTATCTTTTTTCTTAAATATACTCCAAAGTAAAATACAGCTGTTGCTAAAGCCATTGTTTGAAAAATATCTAGTTTAAATTCCATGTATTCACTTCTCTCCTCTTTAGTTTATATTTTATAATATGTGAACTATTTTATTTTTTATTAAAATGTGCTTTTAAAATGTAAAATTACTATAAAATATTTCTTTTGTCAACTTATTATACTTTCCAAATTTAATTGTTAACATTTACTTTATAACTAACTTATTTAATTATCTAAGATAGCTTTTCTAAAAATAAACTAAGACTTATCTAACTTTTTAAAATCTCGCCGACCTAATGTTAAATCTTTAAACATTTCCATCAGTAAAATCTAAATAATATTTTTTTAATTTATAATTTTTTAATATCTGTCTTTTATTAACAATACGATATTTTGCATTTTATAAATTTTTATAATAGCAATATATTTTTAATACACTACTATTATATTTTGTAACAATGGAAGGATTATCAACATATTATAGACTATGTGCATTATAGAGATATAATGTTCAAATATACTAATGATAAATGGAGATGAATCTGATATGACACGTGATTATTCAAATAATAATTATTATGATGATTCTTATGATGATGAAGATTATAAGGATAACGATAAGTACAGTAACGATTATTATAAGAAACATTGCAAAAAGCATGATGAGGACCATTATGATATATGCGGCAAAAAGCATGATGAGGATAATGATAAGCGCTGCAAGAAATATTACGAAGATTACCTTGATAGATACTGCAAGAAACGTGACGATGACAAAAAAGATGATGATAAAAAATGTAAGAAATATGATGACGATGATTATGACAAATGCTGTAAGAAGCATGATAATGACGATTATGATAGATGTTGCAAAAAACGTGACGATGATGATAAACGTTGCAAAAAGCATGATGATGACGATGATAAAAAATGTAAGAAACATGACGACGACGATGATAAGCGCTGCAAGAAATATTACGAAGATTACCTTGATAGATACTGCAAGAAGCGTGACGATGATAAAAAATGCAAAAAGCATGATGACGACGATTACGACAAATGCTGCAAGAAGCGTGAAGAGGGAAATAAAAACTGGAAATACCCTGATGACAATGTAAAGTGTTGTAAAAAGAATGATAAAGATGACTATTATTACAATTATTCCCACGAAAAGCATTTTTACTGGTGTCGATCTGAATATGAAAACTCTAAAAGATACAAATAATATAATTACTAACTGAAATAATATCTATACCAATTTAATTTGAAAATTTAGGAGTAACTTTTATTTAGTTACTCCTTTTTATAATACTTCATATAATTAAATATAAATCGTTAATTATAAAAAATAATTTATGTAAATAACTTACATGACTTTAATAAAAAGAAAGTAAAAAAGAACTACATTTTTATGTATCCCTTAAAATCTAAGTTATTTTTATCTTTCTTTAAGATAAGTAAATCCTTGAAATTATCAATTTTTATTTCTTCACCTAACTTTTTAGCTTTCAAAGCTTTAACAACTTCATAATAACGAGTTTTAGTCAATGGATTTGTTAACATACATAATATAGACAAAATCAAACATATGCTTGTTCCTACAATAAATATTAAATGAAAACCTTGTAAAGTTGATTGACTTTGAACATCAACCAAAGCATTATATCCTATTTTATCTACTGATATACCTAAAATGCTTACACCAATAGCAGAAGCCAGTTTTTGTGATACCGTTGCTAAAGAATAGTAAAGTCCTTCTTTTCTTTCACCAGAAATAAGTTCATCTACTTCTACACAATCTGAAATCATTGCATAAACTACTTGATATAATGCATTCAATCCAACTACTAAAATACTACTCATAATGATTGGGCCTATTGATGAACCTTCTTTTAAGAAGAATACTGGAAAAACAATCATACAAACAAGCCATATTCCCATAGAAATAACCCATGCTATCGCTTTTGAAATCTTAGTAGACCACATATCAATAGGGAAAACCCAAAATAGTGCTACTATCCACATAATTATATTTACTGCAGAAATTTGTGCTTCATTCAAATTTAAGTTATTACTAAGATAATAAACTAAAATCCCTAAAAATATAACTTGTGCTAAAATACCAAATATAAATGCACCTGTTAAATGTAAAAATGGTTTATTTCTAAATGGACCATTCATAATAGATTTTATGCTTACCTGATTTTTTACAATAGCATTTTTATTTTCATACCCCTTTGATGCATACCAACCTATTAAAATACTTAAAGTGCAAATAAGACCAAAGATAGCAAAACAGCAAGACCAAGCTTGACGTTTTCCACCAACAATAGGCGTAAGGTAAGATGTATATGCCATAACTCCCCCACCTATAGCTACTCCAACAGTTGCCCAAAATGTGCGAATCATAGCTAATTGACTACGTTTATTGTAATCATCTGTGACTTCACCACTTAGTGAAGTATAAGGAACATCAGTGGTTGTTTGTACCGTATAAAAAAGTAGAACGACAATTATAAAATATATTTTCTGTTGTAGTTCACCCAAGTCCCAAGATGTAAAAAGTAACCATGTAATTACACCAAATGGAATTGCACTGATAAGCAAGAAAGGTCTTCTTCTACCTTTTTTGGGATCACGATTATCAGAAATAGTTCCAATAAGTGGATCTGTAATTGCATCCCAAAAAGTTCCAATAGTTACAATCATCCCTGCAAAACTAGCAGATAGTCCAACAACATCCGTAAAGAAATATAATCCATATGTTGTAAACATCGTAAACGTAAATAAAGTTGCCAGTCCCGGTAAACCATAAGCTATCATTTTTGAACGTGACATTTTTTTCACATTTTCACTCCATTCTTTATAAATAAAACAATATGATGAATAAGCTTTCGCTTATTCACCACATGTAGTTTCTATTGAACTCATACCAGCAATTTTATATGAAAATGGTTCAAAAATAGGCATTAACCAATCTATTATCTTTCCAAATCCTAGAACTGCTACTAATGTTCCTATCCCCCATGGAGCACCCATAATGACACCTAAAACAAATAGTATTGCATATGAAATCATTAAACCAACTCCATAACTTTTATGTACAATATCAGCACACACAAAAGCAAAGATATCACTTGCTTGGTATCCTAATCCAATAGGTATGTAATAAGATAAAGAGATAATAATCAAGATTGAACCAACTATGATTAATCCAACTTTAGCAGCAATACTTAACTCTGATGCTTCTGGAATAATTGGATTAAGGAACATTGAAAATAGGTTCATAAATGGTCCAATTGTAAAGCACCATATAAGTGTACCAAAGTTTACTAAATCTCTTCTCACTAATAAGAAGAAAACAAATACAATACCTTCAAACGCAAGAGATGCTGTTCCTAATTGAACATTAAAAACATTTGATAAACCAATTTCGAATGTTGTTAGTGGATCACTTCCCCAATCAGCAGCAACAAAAAGCAATACACCTAATGCAGCAACTGGTACCGAAGGAACAATAGCTAAACAACGTCTTAAATATGAGATGACTTTTTTATTTTCCATTATTAATCCTCCCATTGAACTGCAATTGCACGTACAGGTGAACCGTCTGTTCCTATAACTTTCATAGGAATTGCAATAACATAAGCATCATCAAAATCAATTTGATCAAAATAAGCCCAGTTTTCACCAATCATTAAGCGTTCTTTAGAAAATAAGTCATGTACTGGGAATTCTGTTCCTCCAGTTTTATCAGCATTGATTGTGTCAATCCCAATAAAGCGAACACCCTTATCTACTAAGTATTGTGCTACCTCTCCATTTACATATGGGTGCTGAAAAAACTCTTCAGTTCCACGTTTCTTATACCAATTTGTATTAAATAATACAATTTTACCTGGTTCAATTAAATGATCATATGGTTTCATATCTTCCATAGTAATTTCTTCTTCAGCCTTCTTATCTGTTACACGAACAACAACTGCATCACCTAAAAAGAAATCTAATTCCATTTCATCAATTGTAGCACCCTCGTTTGAAAAATGATATGGTGCATCAACATGTGAACCAGTTTGAGTACCCATTACTAAACGAGATAAGTTATAACCTTCTACTTCTAAAGTAGTAGCTACTTCAACAGATGGTTCAGGATCACCTGGATAAATAGGTGTTTTGCTAGTAAATTCCCATGATAAGTCTACAATTTTTTTAATTTTATGCATTTTCATATATTTTCTCCTATCCCATATAAGCTTTATTTAAAATTTCAAGATATTCATCTTTACCAATTTCTTTTGCATTGTCATTTGATAATATATTTGCAGCAGATTTTTCAGCAATTTGTTCAAATTTATCTACAGATATTTCTGATAAATCTTTTAATGTAGGGATGTTTAACTTTCTATTCAATTCTTTGATAAATTCAACACCTGCCATAGCGTAATCAAAATCTGTCATACCTTCTTTTCTGACAACTCCTAATGCTTTAGATACATCAACAAATCTATTTGTGCAAGCAGGAATATTATATTCCATAACATAAGGTAAAAATAAAGAATTAGCTACTCCATGAGGCGTGTCAAACCATGCTCCTACAGTTTCTGCAATTGCATGAACTGCACCAACATTAGAACTAATAAAAGCCATACCTGCCATTGTACTCGCAATCATCATATTTCTTCTTGCTTCACGATTTTGACCATCTTCATAAGCTAAAACAAGATTTTCACTAATCATAGAAATAGACTTTAAAGCCAATGCATCAGTTAATGGTTGATGAACCTTAACTGTATAAGCTTCAATGGCATGTGTTAAAGCATCAACACCACAAGCTGCTGTTAATGGTTTTGGTAGATTTAAAGTTACTTCTGGATCACAGATAGCTAATGTTGGAATCATATGTACTGGATCACCAACTGTCATTTTATAATGTCTTTTTTCATCTGTAATTACCGCACAAAATGTTACTTCACTTCCTGTTCCTGAAGTAGTAGGAATACAGAATAATGACATGATGTTATTTTCTAATTCAACATCTCCCCACTCAACAGCTGTTTTACCATTTGTTAGTAAAGCTGCTACTGTTTTAGCTTGATCCATTGCAGATCCACCACCAAACGCAATAACTAAATCTACTCCTTCTTCTTTTGCCATTTGCGCCATCTCATCACAATCAGCCGCTCTAGGATTAGGCTTTACATTTGTTCCTAATACAGCTTGGACACCTGCATTTTCAAGACTGTCTTTAATAGTCTTATAGAACTCAGTCTTTGATAAAAAAGTATCTGTTACAATTAAAGCTTTTTTTGCATTCAAAGCCTTTGCTTCATCACCAACTTGATTTAGAACACCACAACCTTCTATAATACGTGTTCCATGAAAAAAATAATTTACATCTAACATTTCCTTACCACCTTTTAATACTTTTCACATTTACTACTTTATGGTATATTGATACTATACAGTCAAGTAAAAAGTGAAAAAAATAACAAAGTCGGATTGGAGTGGATATAAATGATTAACATAAATAAAAAAAGCTATATAACAGTTAGCGAATTTGCTAATTTAGCAGGTATATCTCGTCAAGCTCTTATATTTTATGATACTCAAAATGTATTTTCTCCTTCTTACAAAGACGAAAATGGTTATAGATATTACGATCTCTCTCAAATAGATCTTATAGTAACTATACAGGCTTTAAAGTCAATTGGTTTATCTTTAAAAGAAATTAAATCATATATTGAAACACGTAATGCCTCACAAACATATTCATTGTTTCATAATCAAATAAAAAAATTAACACTTTCAAGAGAGAAACTAGACCATACTATCAAAATGATGAATGATAAATGTGCCGTAATAGACAAAGCTATGCAAGTCAATACAGATATTATATACGTTGAATATCATCCAAAAACTTATATAATTAAGAGTAAAGAAATTCCTTATGATACCAGCACAAATATTCAACATGAATCATTAAGTGAACACTTAAAATATAGAAGAGAGCATAATTTTCATTGTGGAAGAGAATTAGGGGGTATTGTACCTTGGAAAAGCATTTACGACACACATACTCAATCAACTTATTATAGTTGGTACTATACTGTTGTTGATAATTTAAATTCTAGTTATCAAGATGAAATTTATATAGATGTTAAACCAGCTGGAAATTATTTAGTTGTTTATCATAAAGGATCTTATATTGAAACATACCATTCATACCACTTATTTTCAGAATATGCAAAAATACATAATTTAAAATTACATGATTATTCATACGAAGAAAGTTTAATAGATGAAGTCTCTGAAGCTAACCCTGACAATTACATTACGCAAATATCAATTATGTTTGAGAAAATATAGTTCTCTGTAACTTTCATTAAATCGTTTTATACCATAAAATATCCTCAGTATTTTTCTCTTTTAATATATATGTTAGAATTACATTTATAAAATCAAAAAACATGTATTCAAAGTACTACACTTATAAAATACATGTTTTTTGTAATCTTATTTATAAATTAAGACTTAATATACAATCATTTATATGCTACTCGAACTCCAGACAGACAATAATTAATATCAGCGAAAACACTTGATTTTAAAACGATTATAACCTGTATGGAATAAAATAAAAACATATTCTAAAATTTTAAAATGCAATTTAATAGTAAAAACTTAATTTTAAATACTAAATTCCATATAACCTTTATTAGAAATTATAACATAAAAATTTTTCTAAATATTTCCAAAACAGACTGTTGTATTAACATTAATATTGGAAAGAAATAAACCTTTTTCTTAAAAATGTAACAAATCATAAGTTTGTGTCCAGATATATAGTGTAAGAAAGATTTTCTTCTTTCTGTGTTCTTTTACAATTTCATAAAGTAATCAAATACGTCAATTCATAGTGAGCCAGTATATTGAAGCGCCATGACCTTTTTAATAAGTGATCGAGTACATTCAACGTCTACATACAACCTGTGGTAAGGCTATTGCCATTATTATCTATGCAATCGGGATAATGATATACCCGCATGAAGCAGTTTCTCCCATCAGAACGGAAAATGTACAAGTCCTATGAAGCTATTACCATTAGCTATTTGATTGCTCAAAAAATAATCGCAAGACATGCATAAAAAACAGATGTAAATTCATTTCAAACTTATTATAATGGTGGAGGGACATCATAGTATATCTAGTCTACGGAAAGGAGAACCATGATAACCGTCACAAAAAATAAGCAAGAGAATAATATTCAAAACTGGTATTGAATTATAACTGTAAATCCTTTGAAGAAAATAAATAAATGACATTCAAAGAATTTATCTAAGATACCTATTTACCTTGGTATCAGGCACAGGTAAAGAAAAGCACCTATATCAACAGTTGTTTCACTATCAAAAAGCCTTTCTCATACTTTTAGAAAATGCCTATCCACATATAAAAATGGCAGTTAAGCTAGTAAAGGAGTTCAAGTCATCACTATATCCTAATCGTTCAAATAATGCTTTCTATTGCATTTGACAGAGTCATTGTGCTTGCTATTGTGGACAAGAACCCTTCAAGAATGATTGGAAATACCAAAAATAAAAAGGTAAAAGTTGATTTTAGAACATTCCTATTAAGCATTACAAAGACACTGTATTATAAATATATAATTGCCTATAAATTCATTGGGCCAAATACACAGACTAGCATCCGTACCCTTTATCTTGATTCGGATACATTGAATAAATTGAAAACATATAAAGATACAGACCACATTAGGAACCTATTGGCATCTATACCAAAATACCAACCTTGAAGTAGCTAACAAACTGACTGGCATACTAGCCCCTATACCCCAACTTCAAAAAGTGTTGCGAATTACACAAGTAACCAGCATACAACAGTATATCACAGAGCTATTGAGAGACAAAACCCAAAAAATATTTCACTGACAATACAATAACCGAAAAGAAAAGCTGTAAAACCATATGATTAAAGGCTTTACAGCTTAGATTCAACTATTCAAATTCTATAGTTGCAGGTGGTTTTCCTGTGCAATCATAAATTACACGGTTAACTCCTTTAACTTCATTTACAATTCTAGTTGTTACTTTACCAAGTACTTACCATGGAAGATCTGCTGATTCTGCTGTCATAAAGTCACTTGTAGTTACTGCACGAAGAACTACTGCGTAATCATAAGTTCTTTCATCTCCCATTACACCTACTAACCGCATATTAGTAAGTGCTGCAAAGTATTGTCCTAGTTCCTTATCAATTCCTGCTTTTGCTATTTCTTCTCTGTAAATTACATATGCATCTTGAACTATTCTAACTTTTTCATCCATTACTTCACCAATCATACGTATTCCAAGACCTGGTCCTGGGAATGGTTGTCTGTAAACTAACTTTTCTGGTATTCCAAGTTCTAAACTAGCTTTACGTACTTCATCCTTAAATAATAACTTAATGGTTCGATTATTTTTTCAAATCTACATAGTCTGGAAGTCCTCCAACATTATGATGTGATTTTATAACTGCTGATTTTCCAAGTCCACAGCATTTATCCTTATGATGATAACACATACAAACTCTTCAAAGGATCTATATTACATATAGCCTTCGCGAGTCGTAGTTTTATATATTAATACAACATTGTTATGGCAAATATATATATCTTTACCATAATCATAAATATATTTATTCTTAGTGTACATTACCTTTTTATTAGGAGAACGTCTATATGCAACTACTGGTATTATCTCTCTATCTGTAATACCCTTAAAAATAAGGTTAGTTTAATATCCTTCATCTAAGCCTAGATACTTTGGTTTTATATTAAATATTTCTTCAATTCTATCTATTCTCTTTAATATTTCCTCTCTATCGCTGACGTTACCATGGGTACACCTCCATAATAATGCTATTTTTATTGTCTACGGTTCTATGATCTAAATAAAAGAATCCTTCCAGTTTATTATCTCTCATCATATATCCACTATCAGGATCTGTAGTACTTTTCTTAATTTGCTTTTTTTCTTCTTTTTCTTTTCTTGGTTTTAAAGTCTTTTTGTTGTGATTCTCTCTATCTAAGTTTACATCAATATCTAGTTGTTCTATGTACTCTTTAGGTGTTACTTACGCTTCATTTTTTTCGAACTTAAGCTTATTAGCATTAGCCTTTATATGAGTTGAATCAGAATAAAGAATCTTACCGCCAACTCCACCCTTTTCTATAGCTTGAAAAACTATATTATAAAATATTTTTTGTTGAATATCAGTACATTTAAATCTTCTAATTCTATTTCGACTTATTATAGCTACATCTGGAATTTTCTCTGTAATGAAAGATCCTAAAAACCAACTATATGCTAGATTTACTTCTATATCTTTAACTAGCTGCCTTTCGGAGCGGATGCCATAAATATATTATATAAATAACATTTTAATAATACCAGTGGATCAGTAGCTGATCGACCATTTGTATGACAATACAAATCATTAGTTAATTCTCTAATAAATGAAAAATCTATGTATTTATCAATTTTTCTTAATAAATAATCCTGCAGAACTAATTATTCTAGCATAACAACTTCCATTTATTTTGCGATTCTCTTCTTTTGTCTATCATAACTAAAATCCATGTGTAATAAATTAATACATTTTAAATTATATAACATATTTGTATAAAATTAAAGACTGCTGACACTTTGTCAGCAGTCTGAGATCAAAGACGTTTTTTAAGAACGTCTTTGATCTCTTTTTGTTATTATCAAGATAATATCACTAGACTAAATATCTTCTAATGTTTCCTTAATAAAATCTTTTATTTAACTCATCTAATTTCAATTTATATATTTTTATAAAACTTCTTATAATTCTATGCTTCCAATTCTAATTTTATATTTTATTAATATTACTTATATAATGGTCCATAAGTTGAACATGCCTTATAATCTGCAGCCTCAAGCATTTCTGTACCAAAGGCTGCCCAGCTATGTGGCCTAAATATTCTATCATGTGATACATTATGCATGGAAACTGGTATTCTAAGCATAGAAGCTAATGTAATTAATTCAGCTCCTACATGTCCGTAGACTGTTACTCCATGATTTGCTCCCCAATTAGCCATAACACTGTATACATCTTTAAATCCTCCTTCACCTGTCAATCTTGGTACAAACCAAGTTGTTGGCCATGTACGGTCTGTTCTTACATCTAATGTATTATGCACATCATCTTCTAAAACCACTGTTTGCCCTTCTGCTATCTGAATTACTGGCCCCACACCTTCTACAATATTAACACGAAGCATTGTTATAGGCATTTCAGCCTGTGTTTTAAAGTGAGATGAGAATCCCCCCCCTCTAAAATACTCATAATTTGCACGACACCAATCTGTTGCATCTGTGCAAGCATTTATATCACTTTCAGTCATATCCCACCATGACTTCATACATCCTTCTCCATTTTCATTCTTTGATGCGCCAGTACAGTCTAATGCAGTAGCTCCTGAATTAATTAAATGTATAAATCCTTGCGCTGCTGCTCCTTGTGGTTTCTTGCCAGTTACTCTTTCGCAAGCATCTGCACTCCAGTAAGTTCTTACATCATGGAAACAAGGTGATTTATCTGAAACTAATGTACCTAATAACATCGCAACACCATTTAAAGTATCATTTTCAGTTGCAAATGCTATTGGACTCTTAGCTCCATTCCAGTCAAAAGTCGATGCCATTATAGCTTCCATAAAGTCTCCATTTGGAAGCCAATCTGTCCACATTCTTTGACCTTGGAATCCACCTGCTATGGCATTACGTCCTAATGACTCCTCATGCCATCCCATTTCTTTTAATTTTTCATTTCCATACATAATATCTCTAACAACCATAGTCATTTTAACGACAAATTCCCAATCCTTATCAGCTGGAACAACCTTAGACTTTGTGATTATTTCTGGAAGATTCTTTCCTGAGTTACAATCGAATCCTTCTTTACAATGACTTTTTGTCCATGCTAACGCTTTTTCAAATTCCTCTTTATCATAAATTCCTAATGTAATACGACGAATAATTTCTGTCATATCTACCCATTCAGGTCTCATTCCTAAATATTTTTGAAATAATACTGGATCGCAAAATGAGCCAGCTATTCCCATAGATACACTTCCAAAATTAACATATGCCTTATTCTTCATAAGCCCTACAGAAACAGCACATTTTGCAAATTTCAAAATTTTCTCAGATACATCTTTTGGTATACTTTTATCCCCCATATCTTGAACATCATGTCCATAAATTGAAAAAGCAGGAAGTCCTCTTTGTGCATGGGCTGCTAAAACAGCTGCTAAATAAACTGCTCCAGGTCTTTCTGTTCCATTAAATCCCCATACTGCCTTTATAGTGTGTGGATCCATATCAAAAGTTTCAGAACCATAGCACCAACATGGTGTAACAGTTAATGTAGCACAAACATTTTCTTTTGAAAATTGTTCAGCACATTTTGCTGCCTCTGCTCCTCCTCCTATTGTAGTTTCAGATATAACACATTGAACAGGAGTTCCATCAGGATATTTTAGTTGAGATGAAATTAATTCCGCTGCGGCTTTTGCCATTCCCATAGTTTGCTCTTCTAAACTTTCTCTAACTCCTCCCCATCTTCCATCAATTGTAGGCCTAATTCCTATTTTAGGATACATCATAATTATTCCCTTCCCCTTCTATAAATAAATTTAGTATTATATATTTCTTATAATTACCTTCTTATCTAATTACGATAAGTTCATCTCTTCTAGTTCCTATATAAATAAACTTTCAACCGTATCTTAACTTTATGAATTCGTTTTCAAAATGTATAATATATATCAACATATAATTTAATATTTAATTATCTCTAAAAACTTTTTATAGAGATAATTAAATTCTTCAATATTTTCTGGTTCGTATATCTTAATATCTTGTGATTTAAAAATTATATCTCTTGCATTTTGTAGGCTGTCAACTTCCCCTATGGCCATAAGTTGTAAAACCAAATTACCTAGTACTGTAGCTTCTACTGGTCCTGCAACTACTTTCCTACCGCAGATATTCGCTGTTAGCTGACATAATAATTTACTTTGTATTCCTCCTCCTACCATATAAATGGTATCATAATGCTTGGCTGTACAATCTTCAATTTCTTCTAATGCTTTTCTATATTTTAAAGCTAAACTTTCATTTATACACCTAACTATTTCCGGAACTGTTTCTGGAATAGATTGATTTGTTCTTGCACAATATTCTTTGATACGCTTAGGAATATTTCCTTGAGAAACAAACTCCGGTGCATCAGGATCAATAAAACATTTTAAAGACTCTATTTTAGATGCTAATGATTCTAATTCACCAAAATCATATTCTTTTCCTTCTCTTATCCATTGCCTTCTAGATTCTTGAATGAGCCAAAGGCCTATAATATTTTTTAAGAATGTAGTTTTGCCTTCATATCCGCCTTCATTTGTTATGTTATATTTTTCTGATTTTTCATTAATAATTGGATTATCTAATTCTGTTCCAATTAATGACCATGTTCCACAACTTAAGAAGATAAAATCTTTTTCTTGTGCTGGAACAGAAAGTAAAGCGCTTTGTGTATCATGGGAGGCGACTGCCACTACACTTACTTTACTAACACCAAGTTCTTCACATATAGTTTCACTTAGTTGTCCAACTATTGTTCCACTTGGAACTATTTCTGTAAATATATCTCTTGGTATATCTAAAGCTTTTATTACTTTTTCTGACCAGTTCCTCTTGTTTGCATCCATTAATTGAGTTGTAGATGCAATAGAATATTCAGTACACTTTTTGCCAGTTAACATATAAATAAATAAATCTGGTGTCATTAAAAGTGTTTCTGCTCTTTCAATTATTTCTGGTCTTTGTTTTACTAATGACAATAATTGAAACGCTGTATTTATCTCCATGAATTGGTTTCCTGTAATTTTATAGAATTCTTCCTTAGAAATTCTCTTTAAACTTTCTTCTACCATTCCTTGCGTTCTTTTATCACGATAGTGAATAGGGTTTTCTAAAAGATTCCCATTCTTATCTAAAAGCCCAAAATCAACTCCCCAAGTATCAATACCTATACTATCAAACCCACCTAAGTTCTTAGCTTTTATAATTCCTTGCTTAATTTCATGAAACAAACGAAGTGTATCCCAGTACATAATATCTTTTACCATAACCGGGTCATTAGGAAACCTATGAATCTCTTCTAATTCAATAGTATTTCCATCGTAAATCCCTATAGTAGCCCGCCCACTTGAAGCTCCAAAATCAAATGCCAATACTCTTTTTTTCACAAACTCACCCCTCCCAAATATTTCATAAGTTTATTTTACAAATACTATCTTATGTTTACAATTTAATATCTTACTAAGAAAGTATAATAATTTACTTTTTTAAACTTTAAAATATCTAGAATATAAATTTTAATTTATTATCAACTTTACACCATTTCTTTCAAGGGTATCATGCCATTCATCAGATGGATTTGAATCCGTCACAATATAATCAATATTAGAAAAATCCTCCATCCTAACAAATGAAATTTTATCAAACTTTCCACTATCCACTACTAAAATGACTTCTTTTGCAGATTTAATCATATGCTTTTTTATTTCAACATCAGCTTCATTGGAATCTGTTATACCAATATTTCTATCTATTCCTTTGCAAGATATAATTGCTTTATCCACATGAAAATTATCAATCATTTTTGCTGTTTGAGGACCAATAAGAGCTAAAGCTCCTTCTTTCATAACTCCTCCAGTAGACAATATTCTCCATCCTCTTTTATCCGATAATTCAAACATAACTTCTAAAGAATTAGTTATAATAGTTATATTCTCCTTATCGCGAATACTTTTTGCAATATATAAAGCTGTACTGCTAGCATCTATCATAATATGTTCACCATCTTGAATCATATCTGAAACTAGCTCAGCAATTTCCTTTTTCTCTTTAATATTAGTTTGTTTTCTAATATTATATGGTAAATCCTCTTTTAAATCGTCTACTAATACTGCTCCACCATAAGTTTTCTTTGCAAGACCTTTTTGCTCTAATAAATCTAGATCTCTTCTTATAGTTTCTTCTGTTACTTTGTAATATTTACTTAAGTCACCTACTAATACTTTTTTTTCTTCTCTTAATTTAGATAAAATTTCATTTCTTCTTTCTATTGCCAACATATTTATTTCTCCTACTCTTTACAAAATGGTATCCCAAAGTTCTTTATCTGGATTTGCTATAATAGAACTATCTAAAAGCATTCCACTCTTACCAACTACTGATAAAGCCTTTTTAATTGCAGCTTCCACCGCTCCTACATCTCCCGTTAACATAAGATAAGATTTTCCACTCATTCCTCTTGCTATTCTTACTTCTATAAGTTCTATATCTGATGTTTTAGCTGCTTCATCAGCAGCCACTATTATTGATGATGCTGAAAAAGTTTCTAAAACTCCAAGTGATTTCTTATTCTTAACTTCTGCTGCTCCATAAATTGCTGGGAATATAGATTCATGTGGATTTCCTAAAAGAAAACTATCTATAAGTTTTTCTCCATGAACACTTTTTGATGCTTCTATTGAAGAATTTACTGCACTTAAATCTCCACTGAATATGATAATATATTTTCCTGGACAGACTGTCTTAGCTTCTATTATAGATACCTTAGCAGTTTTTAGAATCATATCAGCAGCTTGAACTCCTGTCGATACTGTTAAGTATTCAACCATTCCAATTGCTTTTCCCATTGTTTCCCCCTGCCTGCATAAATTATTGCAGTTAAATATTTTTCTATTTTCAATCTGTCTCTTTTAATATTATAACTCAAATTTATCTTTTACCTATTATAATATATTTTTCATTTACGTCCAATACTATTCCAGACATAGATGAGTGACAAGGCACAGATAGACTATTTTCTTTAGCCCTTGCAATTACTTGACCTTCTTCTACCAAAATTCCTTTTTCTACTACCGGCATTGAAGGTATTCCAATATGTTGGCTTAATTTAATTTTTACTTGTTTTGTGGTAATTTCCTCAAAACTTAAAGGTGCTGGTATATCATATTTAGAAAGACCTAGTCTTGCTTTCAAACGTTCTACAGATATCATTCTTTCCTTTCTAAATTCATTTATCTTTGAAAGTTCAATATCTTTTGGTGCTATAATACCATTATTTCTTAATTGCACTCTACATTCATTTATTAGTGTTTGAGGAGATAAACTTTGTTCACAAGCATACATCTCGCATATTCCACATTGTGAACAAAAAAATGTATTTAAAGATGATTGTATATCTGCCGTATTTACAACCATAACATTTCTCATTACTGCATGTGGCTCAATTGGATATCCAATTACATTCCTTGGACACATTTCTGTACACCTATTACATTGACAACACACAGATTTTGCTCTTTTTACGCTAATTGCTATATTTTGATTCTTTTTTCTTACAATATATTGATCTTGTGGTAAAACTAATAATCCATTAGATGTTTTTGTAACAACATCAATTCCTTTAACTAACTTTCCAGTCATAGGTCCACCATGAATATATGCCGGATTTTCTATTGTTGCTCCCCCTACTAATTTTATAACTTCATCAAAAGTTATTCCAATTGGAACCTTTATGGTTTTTGGCTCATTCACTTCCCCAGTAATTGTTATATACTTATGTGTAACTGGTTTACTTTCAAATAATGCTTTATATACATTATAAATAGTTTCTACATTATATACGATAACGCCTACAGATAATGGTAATTTACCTGGCTTAACAATTCTCCCAGTAGATTCATAAATAGTTATAATTTCATCTCCTGCTGGATATATTTCAGGAAGAAAAGAAATTCGCGTATTAGCATAGAAACTTCTTCCTTCTATTGCTTCTTGAACAGCTTCTACTGTTTTTATATAACAGCCTTTTGTTGCAATAACAACTTCTTTTGCTCCAATAATTTCTGCAATAAAATTTAGAGTATTTACTATTTCATTAGCTTTTAAAGCAAGTAGTTGTTGATGCAATTTAAGTAATGGCTCACATTCTGCACAATTTAATATAATAGTATCAATACCATCATTTAATTTTGCATAAGAAGGAAAACCTGCTCCTCCTGCACCTACAATTCCATTACTTTGTATAATTTCCTTTAATTCTAATATATCCATTATTTATCTACTCCAATCCTATTCCATCATCTATAATACCTACGATTAAAGCATCAACTGGTGAATCTACCATATTAGCCCCAATACGAGCAGCGCTACCAGTAGCTATAAGTACTATTTCACCTATTCCAGCTCCTACATTATCAATTGCTACCATACGTCCTTTAGTAAACATATTATCAATTGGCTCTATAATCATAAATTTTGACCCAATCAATTTTTCATTTTTTCTTGTTGCTACTACACTCCCTACAACTTTTCCTAATATCATTTTGCACCTACTCTATTCTTTAATAAGTATCCATAATCATCTTTAGAAACATTAGCTGCATTTGCTTCATCTGCATCAATATGCATTTCTAATGTATAACTTTCATCAACACGAATAAGCACATTATGGAATTCTATTTCCCTATCATTATTTATTTTTACTGAAACAATTTCACCATCTTCTACACCAGCAGAAATAGCTTCCTTTGGTGACATGTGTATATGACGCTTGGCTATAATGCAACCTTCCTTCAAATATATTGTCCCATTAGGTCCAACTACTGCTATAGGTGCTGATCCCATTAAATTTCCTGATTCTCGAATAGGTGCTTTTATTCCTAGCCTGAAGGTGTCTGTTTGTGATATCTCCACTTGAGATTTACTTCTTGCTGGGCCTAAAACTCTTATATTTTCTATAGCTCTGAGTTTTGTTCCTACAATAGTAACCTGTTCATTTGCTGCAAACTGTCCACCCATTAAATCTTTCCTCTTGGTTAATTGATAGCCAGGTCCAAATAATATTTCTATATGTTCTTGTGTTAAATGAATATGCCTTGCTGATACTCCAATTGGAACCATATACTCCTTCGAAACTGCTTTCTCTTTTTCTAATGTATCTTTGACTATTTTAGTAATCAATTCAAGGATTTTTTCGTCCACATTTTCCACCTACACTTTCTGATTTATGTTTAAATAGAAGGTAGTATTTTTTCCACATCCGTATGTGGTCTTGGTATTACATGAGTTGCAACTAATTCTCCAAGTCTTGAAGCTGAATCTGCTCCTGCTTCTACTGCTGCCTTAACAGCTCCTACATCTCCTCTTACCATAACAGATACTAGTCCTGATCCTATTTTTTCTGTTCCTACTAACTCCACATTAGCAGCTTTTAACATCGCATCTGTTGCTTCTATTGCTGCTACTAATCCTCTTGTCTCTATCATACCTAATGCTTGTTGTATCATTCTTTTTTCCTCCCTACTATTTGACTTTTCTTTTTTAACTTCTTTATTTCGAAATTTTTCTTTTATTTGCTCTTTGCTATCTTCTATATTATTCTTAGGTGCTTCTGTTTTATCATTTTTCTTACTATCTGCCATAATTTAATACACCTCTTCGATATCATTTTATTCTTTTTGCACTCATGGCTACTATTCTTCTTATTTCTTCATGTGGGTTTGCTATAACAGCATGAATACATGGCTTTAGCGAATTCTCAACTGCTACTTCTACTGCTGCCTTAACGGCTGCCACTTCCCCTTGTATAATTATTGTCACAAGTCTTCCTCCTAATTTTCTCTCCCATGTAACAAGCTCAACTTCTGCTGCCTTACACATAGTATCTAATGCTGTTATTGCAGCTGTTACGCTTTGTATTTCGATAAAGCCTAGTGATTTCATAATCTTCTCCTTTTCCTGTAAGAAGTTTTATTTTAAATTTGGAAGTATTTTTTCTACATCAGTATGTGGTCTTGGTATTACATGAACTGCAACTAATTCTCCTAATCTTGCAGCTGCTTGACTTCCAACTTCTGTTGCTGCTTTAACAGCTCCTACATCTCCACGTACCATAACAGATACTAATCCTGAACCTATTTTTTCTGTTCCTATTAATGCAACCTCTGCTGCTTTTACCATTGCATCTGCTGCCTCTATTGCTGCTACCAATCCTCTTGTTTCTATCATTCCTAATGCTTCTTGTGCCATTTTACATTCCTCCTAAATATTCTTATTAATTAATTTTTATTTTGTTAATTTTTATCAAGTCCACTTAATTTCAACATCTTTTCCGTAGAATTTTCTGGCCTTGAAATTACGTGTTTAGATATTACACTCGTTAATTTATTTGCTGCTTTATCTGCAGCTTCTATTGCTGCTTTAACATCTTCTACACTTCCTCTAAATTTCACTATAATAATAAGTGGAATTGGAAGACTATCTGCATTTGCAGGCTTATTTCTATCAAAAGTTTCAATTGTAACATTTGCTGCTTTACATCCTGCATCTGCCGCTACAAAAGCAGTTGTTAATCCAAATACTTCTATCATCCCTACAGCACTTGCCATTTTTCTACTCTCCTATGTTTTATTTATTGATTATTGCAATTTTCAAACCTTCCATAGCAAGATTAGTTTTATGACCTTTATTAATCTCATCTAATGTATAAGTATGTGTTATAAGTTTTTCTATTGGAAGTCCTATTCCTTTAGCTCTCTTTAAGAAATCAAAAGTTGTTGCATAATCTCTTAATGTGTACACCCATGATCCAACTACTGTAACTTCCTTAGCACAAATATCAAAGTGTGGATTTATTGTTGCATCTCCACCATTTATGAAGAACCCTAATTCACATAATCCTCCACCATTTCTTATGAATTTATATATGTTAGAATGAGCTATTGGTGAGCCTGTACATTGGAATGCAAAATCAGCTAAATAACCTCCAAATGCTTCTTTAACACCTTTTGATAATTCTTCACTTCCTTTATAATTTTTGAAATTAACAACATTTCCGGCTCCTAATTCTTTAGCAAATTTTAATCTCTTTTCTTCTCCATCTACTGCAACAATATTTTCTATTCCCATTGTACGTAGTATAGCTATGCAAATTAATCCAATAGGTCCACACCCCTGTACTACTACTCTACTGTTAAATCTTAAAATTCCTGTTGTCTTCGCCCTTTCAACTGCGTGAATTAATACTGCACATGGTTCTATTAATATTCTTGAATATAAGTCTAAATCGCTTACATTAAATATTGTAGATCCTCCACGTATTACTATATAATCAGCAAACCATCCATTTAAATGAATATCATCATCTGGAAGTAATCCATAGACATCAGCTCCACCAACATTTTGTTTATTTAAATCAAACATTGTGATTTCAGGATTATCCTTAAATATCATACAAGATACAACTTTATCCCCTACATTTAAAGATTTTCCCGCACTATCCTTTATCACATTTTTTCCCATTTTAACAATTTCACCAGTACCTTCATGTCCTAGTACAACTGGTATCAATCCAAAAGGATCTCTCTTAAACTCGTGAGCATCTGTTCCACAAATACCACAGCCCTCTACTTTTACTAAAATATCGTCATCTCCTAATTTAGGAATTGGATATTCTTTTATTTCATAATGTTCTAGTTCTGTAAGCATTGCAACACGACTTACTTTAGGAATTATATTAACGGAGTGATTGCATTTACATGATCCCCCTTTACAACTCTTGCTTTCAGTTGCCATTCCTTCCAAAACTTGTTTTACAATTTTCTCTATATCAGTGCTATTCACTTATTGGTTCCTCCTTTATCTAATACATAGACTATCTGACATAACACATCTTCTTTGTTTTGTAAAAGTGCTTGCAGAAGTTAATCCTTCTCCTGTTCTACTCGCAATGGTAAATGTACAGAATCCTTCTCCGCCAAAACCAAGTGCTGCATATGAAGGTGCATTTTTAACTAAGATTGCTGTATCCATTGCTTTTCCATATCTAGTCAATGTATCAACATTTTTAGAATGTATATGTGCTGAATGTCTATTTCCATGCTCAAGCCATACACATTTTTCAATTGCATCATTTACATCTTTTGCTCTTACAACACCAAGTATAGGCATCATTAGTTCCTCTGAAATTAATGGATGTTCCTTTTCCCCTTCAAAAATAATACATCTTGTTCCCTCTGGAGCTTCAACTTCTATCATTTTTAATAATGTAATTGCATCTCTACCTACACATTTACGATTAAGACCTTTATCTGTTAATATAATAGCTATTAATTTTTCTTCTTCATCCTTAGAAATTAAATAACCACCGTTTTCTTTTAAATAATAAATTAATTCATCAATTATTATTTCTACAGCTACAACTTCTTTTTCAGCTATACATGGAAGGTTATTATCAAAAGTGCATCCATTTATTATATCTTTAGCAGCCTTTGAAATATCAGCTGTTTCGTCTACTAATACCGGTGGGTTACCTGCACCTGCTCCAATTCCTCTTTTTCCTGATGAAAGTACTGCTGTTACTACGCCTGGACCGCCTGTTGCTGTAATTAAAGGTATATCTTTATGCTTCATCATTATATTGCTTGTTTCTAATGTTGGCTTGTTTAACGAAACAACTATGTTTTCTGGACCACCGACTTCTATTGAAGCTTGATTTACAAGTGAAACTGCAAAATTAGATACATTTACAGCTGCTGGATGAGGACAAAATACAACAGTGTTTCCACCTGCAATCATTCCCATGCTATTACATAAAATAGTTTCACTAGGATTAGTACAAGGAGTTATTGCACCTATTACTCCAAATGGCCCCATTTCAACTAATGTAAGTCCTCTATCTCCTGACCATGCTTTTGTTACAATATCCTCTGTTCCCGGTGTCTTTTCTGCAAGAAGTTGATGCTTCAATATCTTATCACCAACATTACCCATACCAGTTTCTTCTACTCCCATCTTTGCAAGAGTTTCAACATTTTCTAAAGTTTTCTTACGAATATTATTTATAATCTTTTCACGAAAATCTACTGGCATACTTTGCATTACTTTTTGTGCTTCTTTTGCTTTACTTATTGCAAGATTCATATCATCAAATAATCCAAGCTTCTTATCTTCTTTTTTATTTAAAGATAAATTTGCAATAACATTTTCTATAATTAACTTAATATCTTCTTCATTTACTGACATAACATGACCTCCTCTAAGCATTTTTGTCCATATGCTGCTAATTTACTATCTTGTTCTTCTGTTCCTCCACTAACACCTAACCCTCCTATAAGCTTCCCTTTATAAAAAAGTGGAACTCCACCTCCAAAAATCACTATTTTGCATTCATTAGTAAATTGAATTCCATATAAAGACGAGCCTGGCTTGCTTAATTCTTTTAATTCCAATGTGGACATCTTTAGTGCTACCACAGTATATGCTTTGTTTACTGCAACATCATAACTAGCAATATATGAGTCATCCATACATTGAACTATAATCGGTCTTCCTGCTTCATTTGATATAGCTACTACTACTGATACTCCAATTCTTTCAGCTTCTTCTTTTATTTTTTCGGTTAATAAAATTGCCTTTGACAAATTCATCTTAGGAGTTATAATATTATTTAATATTTCCTCTACTATCCTTTGTACATAGGCATCATTCATTTGCTCTCCTCTTTTCTATAACTTTTATTTAATATTTAATTTTTCTATTACTTTTTTTGTAACTTCTGCTACTAACTCGCTATTAGTTCCCTCTTTTGTTTCATAATTTGATTTATGTGATACTCCACATGTATGACAGCTTGGCTTTCCTGATAAAGTATTAGGGCAAAGATTTGCAGGATGTTTACCTGTCATACCAAATTGACGTCTAATTTCATATAACTTTTCAACTTGTTCCCTTGATAATTCTTGAGGTCCCCCTAAATTCTCTGAAATATATAATAACTTAGCATAGAACTCTAAAGATTCCATCTTCATATATGCTGCTTCTAAAGAATCAGAATAAGTTAATGCTCCATGATTTTCTAAAAGCACAGCATCAAAATATTGCAAGTATTCAGACACAGCATCAGGAATTTCATTGGTAGAAGGTGTTCCATATTTAGCTATTGGTACACATCCTAAAGCAATGACAGCTTCCGGCATAATAGGTTGCGTTAAAGGTTTTCCCGCAATCGCAAATCCTGTTGCATACATTGGATGAGCATGAACTACTGATTGTACATCTGGTCTTTCCTTATATACTCTTAAATGCATTTTTATTTCTGATGATGGTTTAAATCCTTTATTGGAAAACAAAACATTTCCATTTATATCAACCTTACAAATATATTCCGGTGTCATAAATCCTTTGCTAACCCCTGTTGGTGTACATAGGAATTCATTTTCCCCAATCTTAACCGAAATATTTCCGTCATTTGCAGCTACCATTCCACGATTATAAATACGTTTTCCAATTTCACATATTTGTTTTTTTATTTCAAATTCATTATGCATCTCTTTCCTCCTTTATTTTATATTAATCATTTTAAATATCTAATTAATCCATTCATCCCTTCTCCAGTTATTGAACTTATCTTAAATATTCTTTTACATCCTGCTAATTCAAGCCACGTGGCTGCTTGTTCAACATTAGCATTTTCTTTATCTATTCGAGTAACAATTCCTATAACCTCTCTACTAGCCATACTTGCAATATTAGGCGCAAACAATGTAAAAGCTTCTGTTGCAGATACCATAAGTGCGATTATATCTGATTCATATGAATATATGGCAAGTGCTCCTCCAAGCATTTTAGTTTGTATATATTCCCCTGGAGTATCTATAATCCAGTCAGTATAACTGATTGATTGTGTCTTTTCATATTTTCTTTCTTGTCCATATAATGCTTGTTTTAACGTTGTCTTACCACACTCACTTCGCCCTATCAAAATTACTTTTTTCATAATTCTATGTCCTAGTAATATTACATATTGTAAAACTTAAAACTTCCTTGCAATACTCTGTTAAGGCCTTAAGTGCTGCATCAACATCTGAAAGTGTACCTATTATAATTAATGTTCCACTAAACCTATCTATAAACCCAATTTCTATCCCGGCTGATTTTAATGAAATATCTCCAGCAATAATTGCTGTCTCTGCTGGACTCATTGTTACAATACCAATTGCAGATTTTGTATAATCAATCTTAGGATCTAAACCTAATTTTTGATATAGTACTTTATCTGGGTTTGCAATTATATGTGCTAATGTAATTTGTTTACCTGGTACAATTTCTTGAATTATTCTCATTTTATCTTCTAAGGAGTATTGTTCCATTTTAAACCTCCTTGCTATTTCTCTTTAACCTCCAATTTTTCCATTTAATCCTGCAGCATTTACTACTTCAAGTAACCTCTCCATCTTCTCTGCTGAAGGTGGCTCTATCAAATCAAGTAAGTAGTTTCTGTTTAATCCACTATACTTATCTCTTCCAAGTCTGTGATACGGCAATAAATGTATATTTTTCACACTTTTTAATGTATTAACAAAATTAACAATATCTAATATTTCCTTTTCTGAATCATTAAATCCAGGAATTACAGGAACTCTAATTGTTAAGTTAGCTCCGTATTCTGAAATTCTTTTGGCATTTTCTAATACAATAGAATTATCTCTCCCTATATACTCTTTATGTTTTATTGGATTCATATGTTTTATATCCATTAACACATAATCAATTTCAGGTAAAAGTTTTTCTATCACACTAAAGTCTGCTGCTGCTGTTGTTTCTATTGCAGTACTTATTCCTGCTTCTTTACATGCCCTTAATATTCCATAAGCAAAATCTGGTTGAAATAAACATTCCCCACCTGAAAGAGTAACTCCGCCACCACTTCTTCTATAATATGGACGGTCCCTTTCTATTTGATATAATACTTCTTTCACTGAAATATCTTCACCTATACACTTTAATTTTCCATCTACCTTCATTCCCTGTATTTCAAATTCCTGTGATTCTGGATTACAGCACCATTTGCATCTAAAAAAACATCCCTTTAAAAATATAATAGTTCGTATTCCAGGTCCATCATGTACGGAGAATTTCTGTATATCGAATATTCTACCTTTTATTTTTAAATAATCCTTTTCCATCTACTTATAACTTCCTTAAAAACCATTTTGCTCTGTACGATTAATAATATCGTCTTGAAGTGACCTTGAAAGTGATGTAAACAATGCACTATAGCCAGCAACCCTTACAACAAGCGTTTTATATTCCTCTGGATTTTTTTGTGCATCTAATAATGTTTCTTTGCTAACTACATTAAATTGAATGTGACTTCCTTTTTGATCAAAATATCCTCTAATAAATGATACAAAACTTTCTAATCCTGATCGTCCACTTAAAGCTGAAGGATGAAATTTTTGATTGAATAAAGTTCCATTAGATGCTATAGAGTGATCTAGTTTTGATACTGAATTTGCTGCTGCTGTAGGCCCCTTAATATCTTTTCCCGCTGATGGTGAAACCCCATCTGCTACTGGCCTATGTGCAAGTCTTCCATCTGGCGTTGCTCCCGTTTCACCACCTAGAGGCACATTAGCCGATACTGGATATAACCCTGCTTGATATTGTCCCTCTCTTGGATTTTTATATTTTTCTAAAGGTTTTGTGTAGGTATATGCAACATCCCTTGCAAAGCTATCAACTTCCGAAATATCATTTCCAAACTTAGGTATATTATCAATTTCATCTAATAATTTCTCATATTTTTTCTTCTTTTCTTCTGATACAGTCGTATTTTGCTTAATTATATTTACAATCTTAAAAACTTGCTCTTCATTAACTTTTATATTTTTACTTAATAAACCTTTAACTACTTGCTTTGTAATATTTTCTACTTTCTCAAGTAAAACACCCTTACCATAATTATCTCTTAATGCTTCTCTATACTCTCCTAGAGTTAATACTTCTTTATTAAATACAAGTTCCTTTATTGCGTATAAAGAATCTGCCATATTTGCTATTCCAAATCCTTGCGGTCCAGTAAAGTTATATATAGCTCCTCCTTCTTGTACTGATTTACCCCTTTTTATGCAATCATCGATCATGCAAGAAAGATATGGAAGTGGACAACGTTCTCTATGTGCCAAATCTATAGCATTACAAGCATTTACTAATAACTCTATGCAATAATTCATTTGGGTTTTATAAGCATCATAGAATTCATCGAAACTTTTCATTTTGCTAACATCCCCTGTAGGAACTCCTATCAATTCACCTTTATCCATACCATTTTCAAATACTAACTCTAAAGGCCTACACATATTAAAAAATGCTGCATCATGCCACCCTTCTGTCTTTCCAGCTTTTTGAGGTTCGACACATCCAATGATGTTGTATTCTCTAGAATCTTTTAAAGTTAGCCCTCTATTTAGTAATGATGGTATAATAACCTCATCATTATAATAGGCAGGTAACCCTATTCCTGTCCTAGTTAGAGTAGCTGCTTTTATTAAAAAGTTATGTGGTGTTTTATTCCAAACTCTAACTGATAAAGAAGGTTGAGGTAACATTACATGCAATGAGGCCTCTATGCACATATAAGATAAGTCATTAGTAACATCTACCCCTTCTCCATCTTGGCCTCCTACAATTAAATTTTGAAAAAGTCCATAACCTGCAAAACCTTCTGCTGAAGCTGCATCTCTCACTTTATTTAGGTCGTTTAACTTAACCCAAATACAATCTATAAGTTCTTGTACTTGTTCTTTATTTATTTTTCCACTTTTTATGTCTGCTTCATAATATGGATACATATATTGATCAAATCTTCCAGGTGATATAGAATGTCCGCTTGACTCTAATTGAAGAAGCATTTGAACAAACCAGAAAGATTGACATGCTTCATTAAAATTTCTTGCACCTTTTTCAGGCACTCTATCACAATTTTTAGCTATTATTTCTAACTCTTTTCGTCTTTTATCATCATTACATTTTTCTGCAAGTTCTTTAGCAAGAATAGAATACCTTTTTGCATAATCTATTACTGCTTTACAACTTAGAATGACAGCATTTAAAAAGTGACTTTTACTAGCATAATTCATATCTGAAACATTACATTGTTTAAGTTCATTTTCAGCTTCTTTTATAATACCTTCATAACCTATTTTCAATATTTTATCGTAGCATACAGTTACATGCCCAACACCATTATAATAATAGTTGCCTGGCGTAAATATATTATGCTCTATTGCTTTTATTGCTTCAGGAGCCATATAAGAAGTAGCCAACTCACTAGTAGTCTTACCTTTCCAATAGTGATAGGACTTTTTTAATAACTCCTTAGTTTCTTCTGAAATATAAAATGGATCTGCCAATCTTTTTTCAATCGTATCAAATTCATCTTCTAACCAAGAAAAGGAAAATTCCGGAAACACCTGACATCCCCTTGGTGATTTACTTGTACTTCCTACAATAAGTTCATTATCTCTAATTACAATCGGAATATTTTTTAATATATGTGCGAACGCTTCTGCACGTCGTGTAATAATAGGCTTGTCCTTTGTTTTCATATATGATTCTGTGATAAGAATACCTCTATCAGCTTCGATTTCTGGCATTTTTTCAAATAGTGCATTTATTAATTTATCTATTCGTGAGCTTTTTGGAATACTATAATTATTCATAAATTATTCCTCACTATTTTAAATTTAATTCTTCCATAACCTTCTTTGTAATTTCTGCAATTATATCAGAATTATCATCTTCATTTTCTTCGTTCTTTCTTAAAATAGCTTCTCCTGGATGTCTTCCTGTTAATCCATAAGATTCACGCATATTACAAAGTTTTCTTACTTCTTCTTGTGGTAATTCATTAGGTCCACCTAATTGTCTTGATATATATAATAATTGTGCATAAAATTCTACTGATTCCATCTTGTGATATGCCCCAAGTAAAGAATCTCCATAAGTTAATGCACCATGATTTTCTAATAAAACTGCATCATAATTTTGTAGAAACTTGGATACTGCATCTGGAATCTCCATAGTTGATGGCGTTCCATATGCTGCAATTGGAACTTCTCCTAATGCAATAACAGCCTCTGGCATAATTGGTTGACTAAGTGGTATTCCTGCAATTGCAAATCCAGTTGCATACATAGGATGTGCATGTACTACTGATTTCACATCTGGCCTTTCTTGATAAACACGCATATGCATTTTTATTTCAGATGATGGCTTAAACTTTCCATTTCCCTGTATTAAATTTCCTTCTTTATTCACCTTACAAATATAGTCTGGTGTCATGAATCCTTTACTTACTCCTGTAGGCGTACATAAATATTCATTTTCACTAATTTTCACTGATATATTTCCATCATTAGCTGCAACCATTCCCTTGTCATATATTCTTTTCCCGATTTCACAAATTTGTTTTTTTATTTCATATTCTGATATCATATTATTTCCTCCTTAAACCTTGTACATTTTTCACCCTTCACTAATTTCTCTAACTATCAACGTTGTTTTTATTTTTGTTTTTGTTTGTTTAATTGGATTATACCATTATATAACAATTAATTCAACCTAATTTTATATGTTTTTCCATTGTTTTTGTTGGCTTGTTTGTTGTTTCATGACATATTCTTATTATTTCCTTATTTCCACTTATCATAGCATAGCTATAATCCGCCATAGTCAACATTTCTTTATCATTGCTTTCATCTCCAAAAGCTATTATCTTATCATCTTTATTTAAAAATGAATTTTTAATTTTTTGTATAGCCATGCCTTTATTAACTCCAATTTCAACAAAATCTATCCATTCCTCTCCATAATAAGATATACTTAAACTTTTCATAGCTCTTATTATGAATTCTTTATCAACAAATTCCTCATTCCTTATATATACAGAAATTCTTAATGGATCTTCTGGCAAGTCCTCAATTCTTTTTATCTTCATAACATTACCTTTTACTTTATTTAAATAATCTATATATGTTTGTTTTTTTGACGTTGTATATATTGTATGAATACCAAATATTAAACAATCATATCCATGCCTTTCTATTTCATTTACAAGATTTATGGCCTTATTTTTTTCTATACACTTTTTATTTAATATTTTCCCATGATAAATGATCAACGCACCATTTTCACTAATTATAAAAATAGAGTATCTCATTCTTTTTATAAAATTACTTAATTCCCTATATGATCGACCACTTGCAATAGCAAAATAAATATTTTTTTCTAATACTTTACTAATAATATCTATCGTTTCTTCATCAATGTTTTGTTTATCATGTGGCAATAATGTCCCATCAAGATCACTTACCACTAATTTGATCATATCAAACTACGCCCTTTGTTAATAAAACATTAGCATATACAGCCTTTTCCCCTGTAGCAATAACTGCATAAGCATTCTTTGCACGTTCATAGAATTTAAATCTTTCTATATGTTCTATATTTGGTCTTTGCCTATAATATTTATCCATAATAGCATTATATTCATCCCAAATAACAGGAACAATTGTATCTCCTTGCACTACCTCCATTAATCCAAATGGTGCTTCACTATATTTAACATCCAATGGAAATAATTCTAAAATTGCATCTAGTATTTCCGGCACTCCATGCCCATCTGCTCTAATTACTCTTTTACCACATGTTTCTGAAGGAAAATTTCCATCTGCAATTACAATGGTGTCTCCATGCCCCATTTCCATAAGAATTTTTATCAATTCTGGTGATAATATTTTAGGAATCTTATTTAACATAACTATTTCTCCTTTCAAAAAGGCTTGCCAATTTTAATGGCAAGCTCTTTCTAACATCATTTATTTTATACTGTATTTATTAGTCATATAAATTTGGTGCAATATTTTTATCTTCCATGTTTTTAGCTGTGTACCATTGGCATCCAGTATCAACATCAGATACTGATTCACCTTTTGCTGCTTTAACAGCTAATTCAACTGTTTTACGTCCTATTGAAAGAGGGTCTTGTGTAACAGCTCCAGCTAATCTACCATCTTTAATAGCACCTTTTATTAAGGAGCCAGAGTCAAAAGCAATACCTATAACACTTTTTCCTAACTTATTTAAATTAGCATCTGCATTTACTAAGGCTTCACCTGAAAATTGATTTGATCCATAAATGCAAATTGTATCAGCTTTATTTAATAAGTTGATACCATCAGTTGTTGCTTGTTCGGCATTTACTGTTGCTGGCACTGCTACATCGATAATTACATTTGCATTATCTGATTTCTTCATCCATTTATCATGACCTTCAATAGAAACAACTTTACCATCAGCTTCTATTAAGGATTTTATTTTATCAATAAATCCACTCCCACGATTAACTATAGATTCAGAAGTTGCATCTTGATTCATTACACCTATTCTTACTGGTGCAGTCGCATTTGCTATTTTATCTTTAAGTAAGGGATAAGTATTTTCAGCAGCTAATTCTCCTGCTTTATAGTTATCTGTAGATGCATTTGCAAAAACAGCACCTTCTGGAGCACCAGGAACCCCAGAATCAAAACCTATTATAGGAATCCCAGCATCTTTAGCTGTTTGAATACTTTCCACACAAGCTTCAGTACTAAGAGCTGCAAGTCCAATAGCGCTTGGTTTTAAGTTAATAGCATTATTTAACATTTGCACTTGGTCAGCTATATCTGATTCTGTATTTGGACCTACAAATTCAATTCTCGCACCAAGTTCAGTAGCTTTTTCTTCTGCCCCTTGTTTAACTGCTTGCCAGAATTGATGCTGGAAACCTTTAGACACTAAGTACACATATACTTCCCCTTCTGGAGAAACCTTTTCACTTCCTACTGGTTTTGATTCACACCCAACTAATGCTGATCCTAGTATGGATGCACAAAGCATTAACCCTAATAATTTTTTTTTCATAATTCTTACCTCTCTTACTTTTTATTTTTTTTTCTTCTATTCATAACATCCGCAAATACGGCTGCAACTAGAACAAATCCTGTAATGAATTGTTGATAATGTGGTTGTAATCCAATTAGAGGAAGCCCTGTCTTTAATACCGACATAATAAATACACCAATTAATGTACCAGCTATTGTTCCGTATCCTCCGCTCATAGATGTACCACCAATTACAACTCCTGCGATGGCATCTAATTCAAATCCACCACCACCCCCAGGTAGTAATACGGAATATGTTGAAGCATATGCTACACCTGCAATTCCAGCAAAAGTTCCTGAAATAACATACGCTAAAGTCTCCCATTTAATAACGTTTACACCAGAAAGTCTAGTAGCTTCCTTATTACTTCCAAGTGCTAAAATATATCGTCCGGGTCTTGTATTAGATAAGAAAATTGACATTATTATAGCCAAAACAATTAATAAAATAAAACCTGTTGGAATTATAATTGAATCTTGTCCACTTCCTATTGTTATTTTAAATATCTTACGATACCATCCTTCACTTGTTGTTGCAGCTGGCCATGTTATACTTTGAGCCTTTGTAAAAATAGATCCTAATCCTTTTGAAATCATCATTGTTCCTAATGATGCAATAAATGGTGGAAGTCCCATTTTCGAAACCATTAAACCAGTACATAAACCAAAAAACATTCCTATTAAAATTCCTATAATTAAACACGCCCATATAGGAAAACCACTATTAACTGCAAGAGAACCAGATATTAGTGCTGAACAGACTAATACAGTACCAATTGAAAGGTCTATCCCACCAGTAATAATAACAAACGTAATCCCTATCGCCATAAATCCAATATAATATGAAGCATCAAATATACTTACTAAAGTTGTATATTGACGGAATGCCGGACTCATAAGTGAGAAAAATCCAAATAATACTATTAAAGCCAAAATTGCAATTAACCTTTGAGTTCCAATTGCCTTTACAAATTTATTTTTTAAAATTAAATTTTTTAATGAATTTTCTTCTTTTTTCATGTTTCTCTCCTCCTAAATTAATTTCTCAATGTTGCTTTATACATTATAGATTCTTGCGTTGCTTCTTCAATTGGAATCTCGCCGGTTATTCTGCCTTCATTCATTACAATAACTCTATCACTCATTCTAAGAATTTCAGTCAATTCAGAAGAAATCATAATTATAGATTTACCCTGAGCAACAAGTTCATTCATTAAACTATATATCTCACTTTTTGCTCCAACATCAATTCCCCTTGTTGGCTCATCAAAAATTAATATATCACAGTTTCTTACCAACCACTTTGCAATAACAACCTTCTGTTGATTTCCTCCAGACAATGTAACAACAGCTGTTTCAGTAGATGTTGTTTTGGTTCTTAGTTTCTCTACAAACTCTTTACATATACGCTTCTCTTTCTTCTTATTTATAAATATTCCTTTTGTAAAATCATTCAAGGAAGCCATTGTAGAATTTTCAGTTACAGTTTTATCAAGAACTATTCCATAACGTTTACGATCCTCTGATAAATATCCTATCCCTGCATTTACTGCATCAATTGGATTTTTTATATCTAATCTTCTATCGTTTACATAAATTGTTCCATTATCTATCTTATCGGCACCAAAAATTGCTCTTGCTGTTTCAGTACGTCCTGATCCTATAAGTCCTGAAAACCCTAATATCTCCCCTTTTTTCAACTCAAAACTTACATTCTTTACGCCTTTTCCAGCACTAAGATTTTCTACTTTTAAAACAACTGGAGCATCTTTTGATACATTACTTTTTTCTTTAGGAGTTTCGTATATAGTACGTCCTACCATCATGCTTATGATATCCTCTTTAGTACAATCTTTAGTTATTAAGGTACCAACATATTCCCCATCACGCATAACAGTTACTCTGTCAGTTATAACTTTAATTTCATCCATTCTATGTGAAATATAAATTATTCCAATTCCCTTTGATTTTAAATCTTTAATAATTTTAAATAATTCTTCAATTTCTGAATCAGTTAACGCTGCAGTAGGCTCATCAAAAACTATTACTTCTGCTTCTTGAGAAATTGCTTTTGCGATTTCACACATTTGTTGCTTACCAACTGTAAGGTCCCCCATTATATCGTTAGGATTAATATCTATATTTAGTTTATCAAACAACTTCTTAGCCTCAATGTTCATTTTATTATCGTCGATAAACTTACTTTTCATCATTTCTCTTCCAATAAAAATATTTTGAGCTACTGTTAAATGGTTCATCATATTTAATTCTTGGTGTACAATAACAATCCCGGCTTCTTGTGCTTCTTTTGGATTGGAATACTCTACTTCTTTATCTTTATAAATAATTGTCCCACTATCCTTACTATAAATACCAGTAAGAACTTTCATTAGAGTTGATTTTCCTGCTCCATTCTCCCCCATAAGAGCATGCACTTCACCTTTTTTAAGCTCTAAATACGCTATCTTAAGGGCATGTACTCCAATAAAAGATTTATCTATATCTTTCATTGTTAATATAGTTTCCCCCATTTTTATCACCTTCCATTTTTTATTAGTACATCTGCTTTATATAATTAAAGTATAGCATCATTTGTATTTTTATTTAATTGAATATATTACAAAAAACAGTTAAAATAATACTGTTTTTTATTTGTTTTTCTTTTATTAAGTTTATTTACCAACATAATCAAACGCAAATAAAACAAACTAATCATTCTGAAATTTCCCTAAATTGTCTACCTATAAATGGAAATAACATTTTTTCATTCTCTTCAGTATACATATACTCTTTGGTTATTAGCTCAGATCCACAATCTAAATATTCTGTATACTTTTCACCTTTTATAATCTTAACAGCTTGTTCAACACCAAAATACCCCATATTAAAAGGCTTCTGTATTACAATTCCATTAAGAACCCCTTCTTCTAATAACTTTACTTCTTCTATGGAATTATCAAATCCTATTACTAATATTTCTTTTTCTAATTTGAGTTCCTTAACAGCTTTTGCAGCTCCTACACTGGAATATTCGTTTAAAGCTGCTATCATATCAGTGTCAGGATTATCTTTTAAAAGTTGTTTAGTTAAATTGTATGCTTTATCATATTTCGATTCACAAAATACAACATCTAGAATCCTATCTTCATATTCTCCTAATCCACTTCTTAACCCCTGCTCCCTTTCAATAGCTGTAGATGATTGCTTAACATGGCTAACTACTGCAATCTTTGTATCATTACTTATTAAACTTTTCATATAGCTTCCCATTTTCTCTCCTGCAATGAAATTTCCTGTTGAAACAATGCAATCTGCTACATTAGAATTAATTGTAGAATCAATTAATATTAATTTAATTCCCTTCCTTTTTATTTCTTCTGCCATTTCTATAGTTTCTGTATAACTTGAAGGTGAAAGTAGAATTGCATCAGGGTTCTTATTGATTGCATCTTTTATTAATTTGTTTTGTTCCTCATAATCAGATTCGTGCCTTGGAGCTACAACAGTTAAATTTGCGCTATATTCCTTCGCAGCCATTTTTGCTCCTGAAATCAAAGCCATCCAAAATTCATTTTTTTCATCTACACTTTTGGATATATATATAATCTCTAGCTGATTTCTATTTTTACTATTTTTAATTGAAACCATTAAAATACAAATTGAAGATATAATAAATATTATGACTATCTTCCAAATTAACTCCCTTCTATTCCTCATAACCTATTTCTCCCCTCTTTGGAATTCTTATTTTAACCGTTGTTCCTTCTGACTTTATACTCTCATAAAATAATCCGTATTCTTTTCCATAAGTTAATTGTAATCTCATTTGAACATTATATATTCCGACTCCATTAGACTTTTTACTTCTTTTATTAGGAGTTAATATATTTTCAATCTGATACTTTTCCATACCAATTCCAGTATCTTTTATTAAAATTTCTACTTCATTCCCCAAATTATAGCCTTCAATTGATATTAAATTTTTTCCTTCCTTATACTTAATTCCATGGTATATAGCATTTTCTACTATCGGTTGTAATATAAGTTTAATTATTGTAACATTATATATACTTTTTTCTATATCTATCTTAAATTCAAGCTTATCTTTGTATCTCATTTTTTGAATAGTTAAGTAGCTCTTAACATAATTAATTTCTCTCTCTATTGTAGTGATTTCTTCTTCGTTACTTATACTCTCCCTTAATAGCTTCGCAAGGGATGATGTCATAATTACAACTTCATTTGTTCTATTACATTCTGCCATCCATATTATCGAATCTAATGTATTGTAAAGAAAATGTGGATTTATTTGTGCTTGTAAGGCTTTTATCTCACTTTTTCTTTTTTGTTTTTGTTCATTTATATTTTGCTCCATTAATTTTTTAATTTCAGATATCATAATATTAAAAGAATTACTTAAACTTCCAATTTCATTTTCTCCTGTTACTTCTATATTTACAGCCTCAAAATTTCCTTTTTCAACTTCTTTCATATAGTTTTTTAATATTTTAAGAGGCATTGTTATTTCTTTGGATATAATCATTGAGATCAGTATAGCCAAACCGAGAATAATACTTATAACAACTATATAAACTAATATCATTTCATTATTATTTTCTATTAACTCATCCATATATGAAACTCCAACCACTGTCCATCCAGTCTTTTCAGATTTGCTAAATGTATATACGCAGCTATCACCTCTTAAATCTGTAACAAAGTAATTTTTATCACTACTAATAATTTTCTCTATATTCTCCGTTAGTAGTCCACTATATATAAGTTGTTGTTTAGGATGATATATTATATTTCCATTTTCATCTATAATAAATACATATCCTCTTTTCCCTAAAGCGTTTTTTTCACATAAATCACTTATTGCATTATAATTAAGGTCAATAAAAAAAACGCCTTCCTGCTCATTAGTATTAGGATTTATTAGAGTTCTACATAAAGTAATAACCCACTTATAGCTATCCTTAATTACATTTTGAACATGGGAAGACGAAACAAAAGTATCTCCATTTTTCAGTACAGCACTCTTATACCAACTGACATCTTTTATAGATATGTATTCTGAAAGCTCATCTTTACCATCATTTATAATATACTTATCATCTTTAGAAATAATTGCAATGTTACATATATCCTCTCTTGTTTCCCTTACAGTTTCAAAGAGTTCTAAAATCTTTTGATTATAAAATTGATAATTTATATTTTCCTCCGTATCAAATAAGTATTCTTGTACTTCACTATTTTTTGAAACTAACGTAGAGATATTATCCATAGATATAATATAAGAATCAATATCATTATTTATTTGCTTAATAATCTTTGTTGTATAATCTACAGAATTATTCTTTACTGTATTTTCAGTGTATCTAATAGAAATAAAACTAATTACTAACAATGTTGTTATGATTAATATTGAGTAAGACATTAATATAGATGTTCTTATATTTAAATACTTAAAAACTTTGAATACTTTTTTACCTTTTATCATATTAGACTTTTCCTCTTTCCTTTTGCATATTCTTTTGGGCTTTTTCCTGTTATTTTCTTAAAAGCTATGCTAAAGTAATGTGGGTCCCTAAACCCTATCATTTCGGAGATCTCATAGTTTTTTAAATTCGTATTTTCTAATAACTCCATTGCTTTCTGCATTCTAATTCGTATTAATACTTCCATAAAGGTATCTCCAGTATAATTTTTAAATATTGTACTAAAGTGACTAGTACTAATACAAAGGTATGAACAAATAACATTTAAATTTAAATCAAAATCAGCGTAATGCTTTTCAATATAATCAAGAGCTAACATAGCTTGCTTATTACAATAAGAATCCCTTTTCTTAAACATTTCATCACATGCCATAAAACAAAACTCTTTTAATATTAACATAGCTTCTCTTAATGATCTTGATTCAGTTATTTTTGTTATAGCATCCTCTTTGGTTTTATATATAAATTCATCTGCTAAAGTACACGCCTTCAATATGTCGCACGTTTGTGAAATTATTTCAAATAAATACAAACATATTTTATTTTTTCTTATATATGCTTTCCTCACTAAATCTTGAATTTTACAAAGTTCCTCCTCTATTTGTTTTCTTTCATTTAATTTAATTCCTAAAATTACTTTATCAATAATTTCATCTAATTTTACTGAACCATTTAACTTATTCTTTAATTTTTCTCTATCAAAAATTTGATTTTCATCCCATAAATACTTATATATAAGTAATTGTTCTGCGTCCTTATAGGACTTATGTAAATCTGGTAATGAATAAACAGTTTTCCCAATGCTTATTGTAATCTTTAACCCTAGAACTTTAAAAACTTCATCCTGTATTTCTTTAAACATATCATTAATTTTATCTGGAAATTTCTTTGGACTATTTGTCCATAATAAAATTAAAGCTTTATTAGCATCACATTTACTTACCTCTCCAGCATTATATTTTTTTATAATCTCATTGCTTACATTATATATAACGAAAGATTTCATCTCACTTTTCTTAATCTTGTCTTCATCTACATTATATAAATCTGAATAGATATCTATTTCAATAATAGCAATTCTATATTCTAAGTAATCCATTTTAAGTCCATATTCTTCAATCTCTTTAAGACTCTCTTCTTCTATTTCATTTCCCCTAATTAGATTTTCTATCATTTTAGATTGAATTAAAATTCGGTTTTTAAAATAACTTTCATTTAATCTTTTATATTCATTTTCAATCTCTTTTTTCTTATCTAGCTTTTTCTTTAAGTTGGTTAATATTTCTGAAAGCTCATATGAAGTGATAGGTTTGGAAAGATATTCAGATACACCATATTTAATGGCTTTTTTAGCATATTCAAATTCATTATATCCACTAAAAATAATAATATTGACTGGTAAATTATTTTCATATATATATTTACTTAGCTCCATTCCGTCTATAAATGGCATGCATATATCAGTGATAACAACATCAATTTTATTTTCTTTAATATATGATATTGCTTCTTTGCCATTTTCACAAGCTAATACTAGTTCATACCCAAGTTCATTCCAGCGCATATTCTCAGCTATTGCCTCTCTAACTAGAATTTCATCATCTACTAGTAATAATTTATACATAGCTTTCCTCCAAATATTTTATAATATGTTAATTTAATATTACATTCCCAATAATTAAGTGTCAATTCAGAAAAATCAATTTTCTTACTATTATCTATAAAAAAGGAGATAGGAATTTATAAAAATTTATTCATAGAGCAATCTTTTTTTATAAATTCTTCATATATCCAAAAAAGAAGCTAGAATTTATCTAACTTCTTAAAATTTGCTAATCTAATGGTAAAACCTCAACTATTTACATGAATACAGCAAGTAATATAAACGCAAAAAACAGGGATTTAAGTTCCAAAAGAACCTCTCCCTATTTTTTGACTTCTATTTGATTCGTTATTAATGACTTACTTTAATTCAGGCCATAAACCTTTATTAGCTGCGTATAATTCATCTAACACCTTTTTACCAACTGTATAATTAGGTATAGTTTTATTAAGCATTACAGCTTCTAAAGCTGCTTGGTAAGATCCAGACAATGCTGCATCAACAGTCATTTTTTCATAGGCTTTTTGCATTTCCATCAAACCTTTTTGGAAAGTTGGTATTTCACCAATATTGATTGTTTCAGCTCCCATTGAACCAACATAAGCTGGAGTCTCAACAACTGCTTCTGGATCGAAATTGGAGATCGCGCCGTGATTCTTTTTATTAACTATAAATCTTTCCCTAGTATTATGAATAATCGCATAAGCAATATCAACTATATAATTACCGTGAACACCTGCATGTAGTGAAGAATCTTTAGCTGACCCAGCTGCAATCACTCGACGACATTCATCATAAATACGTTTTTCCCTACCTTGCATTACATAATCTCCACGAGTAAAGGAAACGTCATCATGTGCCACCATTTCATCTGGAGTCAAATAATATTGCAAGTAACAATTAGGGAAATACTCTGGGAAGCGTTTAAATAAACTGATCATTTGTTTATAAGTATCCACCCAATACTTATCTCCGACAGTTTCATCATTTGACATCAAAAGCGTATCGATTTTACCAGAAAGGACATCTTCACGTAATTGTGGCAACAAATCAAAACCATTTTCATCATAGACATTGCTCCACCAGCCAAAATGATTAAGTCCAAAATATTTAAATGTTAAATCGCGATGCTCTTTATTAAAGTACTTTGCAATCGCTCCTTCAATTGAAATCGGCATATCACAAATACATAAAACATTCGCATCTGGAAACTCACGATAAATTGCTTCTGATAAAATAGCCTCTGGATTTGTATAGTTTAAAATCCAAGCCTTAGGACAAATTTCTTTCACCTTTTTAACTATTTCTAAAACAGCTGGGATTACCCTCATAGCAAAGGAGAATCCACCTAAACCACAAGTTTCTTG